>JAABUT010000015.1_pt1 | contig 289691 bp, 285 predicted proteins | sample 5559281 | NCBI WGS metagenome assembly JAABUT01 (sample SAMN10711880, study PRJNA513359) | rock metagenome | isolation source: Antarctica rocks | place: Antarctica: Victoria Land, Ricker Hills nord | collected 2016-01-04 | reverse complement strand
AGATCTGCAAGCGCTGCCTCAATTGAAGCCATATTGAATTTGTAATTGATTTTTGAAGAAAGATGAAAGTAGTAAAGTGGGGTGTGCACGGGACCGGAACGTGCATCGGGCCGGGAATACTCCTAGTTGTTACTTTCTTGACCAATCGGATTGACGGGCTGAAGATTCAGTAATCATATATATTAGATGCCCGTTTCACTCTTCGACATTGCGCCATAAAGCAAGACTCGTCGAATTGGGCAAGTACTTTGTTTGCGAAGAGAGTATGGTTAGGCTGTTCTATCAATGACTTCGGGATACAGTCTGAGGGGATTAGGTGGTGTAGAGACCTAGTCGACTGTCGAAGTCTTGGTCAACTCGTAGACACTAGAGTACGGCTATCAGCTGTCAAGATTGCATTAGCACTTCAACTCGCCGGATAACGTCGCGTGATGAATTCTGTTACTGTTGGGTGTAGGAGACACGATTTCGATATTCTGAGAGACTTTTAGCAGTGGACTGGTAACCCCACACACCGAATAACCATTTTTCGCCGCGCGACGTGGTTGTTGCGACTGTTGGCCGTAGACTACGTGGTTTGGGTACATGGTATGCTCATTAGCTTGTGGTGTGTGTGGTGTGCTTTGTAGGCAATTTTTGAAATCTGGTCTGGCAAGGAGGAGTATATTGCTTCTGTTGATCGCTGAGGACATAGCATGGAAGGATTGGCCTGCCGCACTGTTTGATGTTGTTTGGCATGCTTGGATGCGAAAGATTTTCAGAAGTGGTGGAGAGGTCTAGATCAGCGATACAGCAGACATCCGGTCGGTACTGTGGCAGTCAAGAGTAGTGTCCTTCCACTCAGTAGCGTGGCCTTCGGAGGAAGTGTTGAACAGAGTCGATGAGTGCGGCCTGAGTGGAAAGGGTGCTTAGGCCGCAGTAGCTTTGTTGGTTCTCGCTTGCATCCTTCAGGTTAGGGATATCGATTGGTTCTGCCAGCAAAGGTCTTGCGCTTATGCATTGTCAATCCTCCATTATTCGTAGATCACGTTGCACGGTTGCGCTGGCCTCAACGGTTTGGTTTCCCCAGATAAAGCTTATCTGTATCCCCGGTGGTCCCCACATGTATTCGCCGGCCCCGCCCTCATGTTGCGTTCCAGCGACCCGGTTGCTTCTATCGTCCCATGATGTACTGTATTCATCTCTTTCCGCCATCATTCCTGTGCTAGGCTTTGATCATCTTATCTGATAAAGCATTCTTCGTGTGCCTGCTCTTGGTTTCGATGGGAGACCACGAGGCGTACCTGCTGCGGTAGAGGTTAGAGATCATTGGAGTAAGTTGAGATTGTTTGGCAATTTTCCTTACACGTGGGGTTATTCAAGGCCGAGGCCAGGACGAACATCGACGGATTGCAAGCAAACTTCGAAGGGTTGAAGATTGTCTAGAGATGTGAGTGTTCGAGATTGATTGCTAAAGAACTCGGCTGGGAACAAAAATTAGCATGTCTTTTTAGATGGTATCTTCGCCATCGAAATCCAGGGAAATAATCGATCAGAAGCGAAGGTAAGCTGCTTGAAGTGGAAAGTTGACCGAACACGATAAGCTGCGGTAGATAAGACTAGCCAGGTTTACCTGAAAGCCCTAACCCTAGTGGCTCCATTCTTTTGTTCTCCATAAGGTAGGGTTTCAATGCAGGTTTAGGATGGTACATTCTGAGGCAACAAGCGTTGAATGATGTGATGAAAGAAATCGAGGCGTGAGGATTTCACCTTTAGTAAAGTAGTGTTTTCACCAACAACTCATTCGGCGACTCTACCTGAACCACTATGCACTCGAACTCGTAGCAGGCAGTCACAGCACTCTAGGAAGAGCTGCCATGCGATTGAGAAGCCTAGAACACACATGTACAAAGAACAGCGTCGATCTCTAGTGCTGTGGAAGTGGCCTGTTCGGTTTCAAGGACTTTAAAAGCCCTAAGAGATACACAGAAAGTGAACCAATTACCTTAATATTGTTGTGCGCTAGGTAGATAACGTGCATCTTCTCGGCACGCATGCTGAATTTAGTTTAGTTAAGTAGTGTATTTGAACGTCACTGTTCTGATGAGTAGAGACATGTTCATCGGTGTCGCCGGAACATCTTTGAGACTGTTCTATATCTCTGTCTTAGAAACCTTGCTCGCTGGAAAATCAAGGGACGAGATAGGTAATGCAGATTCCAACATACACTACAAGTGAGTAACATGATGGAGATTCAGTATGCACGTTGTACGTACCGAATAAGACCTAGAAGATTAAGGGAAATAATGTAATAATATTAAGACTTTTCTGAAGAAGAACAATGGCTGGCGAGAACGAGAGCAACGAGCACGGTCACTCATGATAATACCTTGTTGCATGCTGCCCATGATGCAAAGCTGCATGTGGCATAGATATGGTGAACCGGAGATGCTGACCATTCAACGATGATATTTGAGGCTTTCCTTGCTCGATCTGAGCTTAAAGGACATCGTCTTGGTTTGAAGCTCAGAGCTCGAACCTTTCTAATGAGCATTATCAACATTCTCAGGTACAATGTTCGATCTAGACATGCCGAATTTGTTGCGCCATAGTTCTGTGATCAGACGTCTATAACAACAATGATCAAAGCACATATACATTTTGATCTTTCATGATTCTCGTACCATAGCATTGATTAGTTCAACATCTTTCTCACCGGTCAGAGAATGACTGAAAGATCACACCATCAGAATCGAACTTTCAAACCATCCTAAGATACCTTTGATCATACAGGTAATAGGCGAGAAATATCATTTCCTGTCGGTTCAATGGTCGGAATTGATTGAGCATGAATAGCTTGATCGAACGAACCTAAGCTGCCGCGGGAACAGACGTACCTTCAATGAGCAAGAAAATCGAAGAAGAAACCTCTCGCAGTATGAGTCAACGGTCTTTAATTGTCCAAGGTTAATGAGACTATACGAATACAATGAGATGTTGTATAGTTTATAAGGGCGGGTTATAGACTTGATCAGTGCAAGCCTTCAGCTTCTAAACATTTTCGTGTGATGCAAGTCTTAGTAAGTACTGTTGGAATACGAGTTCATATGGGGGCATATTGACATTTTGGTTGTTGTTGTTAGGAGGCTATCTAGGAGGTGTAAGGTGAAAACTCTACTAGCGGGCCCCAGCCCTACCAGCCCTATGAAGGCGGAGATTACCATCTCCCCTATTTCCAACAAGTACTTCTCTTAGATGTATGCTTAAAGATTCTAAGAGAAGTCAGTTGAGGCTCGCGAAATAGCAGATAATCAGAGTTGTAGCGATAATGATATTGCTGCTTCAGTGCTACGATTGAGCAGAAAACCGTCCGAAGAGCCTTATATAGTAGTGTTCGGTAGGGATGTACCCACCTACGTCCACAAGATAGCCCCAAGGCGGCCTGAATTCAAGATGATCAGAGCCCTGTAAGATATAGTGGTCATTCGATGTGACTTATCAATTAATCACATCGAGGGTGTTAAACAGTTTCATGTTGTTAACACTTCGACATCTTTTTGCTGGTCTTGAACACGTACAACAACGAGGCCTGAAGCCTCGGAACCAATCGGACGGTACTTGACAGAACAGGCCTGGCCAAAACAGAGAGAAGACCTTATCTTGGCATTTCACCATCGTACAATTCTTCGCCTCGTACAGACCTTTTCTGCCGTGACTGAATGAAAGTCCGCACACACACTTCATTGCTGAGGCTCAAGCTGTTGACAAGGGATTTCCTATCCGAAGGAAACACGCTTCCAATGTATGCGCTTTACATCTGGGCCAGGGTGAGGCGATACCATAGCTTGTCTTAAGCGTAGATCGTTTCCCATTCTAACCGGTGGGGTCCAAGAAGGCCCAGAAGGCAGTTTGCACGTCGTGCCCTACGCGAGTCTTTTCCATAGCGTTAAGAAAGGCCCTGATATATATCTTCTGCTTGCTCTCTTCTTTAGAGCTATTCTGTGTATGAAATCGAAGGAAACCTGCCATTGTTGCCGCGGTCGTATGTGCGTTGCGATAGAGCAATGGCGAGGTCTAATTCTAGTACCTGAGACGGAAGAGCTTGAAAGTTGTGGATTTCAATGTCGCTTCGATGCTGTTCAAGAAGACAGAGAGACTCTTTGACGCGCTGATCTTGTGAAACAAGTGCACATAGCGCTCTGAGCTAACGTTAGTCTTGCCAATAAGTGATGTCTAGGTAAAAAGAAGGAACGCACCTGATCTGAGAATTGTTAGCAAGAAACATTTTTGAACGAGCAAAACAGATATTACGACCAGTAAAGTGAAGTGCCAACCACTCTTCAATAAGACATCGACAAGTCATTCAGATGGCTGAGCATTACCATATTCATTTGATTAACAGGGCCATGTACGAAGTGAACATGAACACGACATCTCGTGATCTTGAAGGGTGAGGAATATACTCGATGCCGGCAGTTCCGACGTCGAAAGACTTCGAAAAGTTACAAAAGTATAGCTCACCCTCGGTCAACCCAAGGCAGCATGTATTTACGCCAGTTCATCAAGTGTCGATCGTGATTAAGCAACAAGAGAAATAGAATCAACGCGACTGCAATGTCTGTGAAGAAGCCTTGCTGAATACACACTGCAAGTAAGATGAGATGTGAAATTCTAAAAAAAACCCTCTCTAGCTCTTCACTGAAGCTTGTTACTGCTACTGCAAGTTGGGAAGCTTACCTCCTGAAGCTGAGAAATGGAAAGGATGTCGATGTCGTGTGTATGAGTAAGACGAGATTTCTGCTACGCATTGTGGGGCTTGCTACGAAAATGAAGGCCTCTTGGGCCATCGGATAATCGATCTCGATTAACGTAATGAGACTTCAGACCATGTGTGGTAAGTATTTCATGACCTGCTTGCGTATTGACAACGGCAACGGGTTCTTTAAGTGAACACACACCAACATCGTATAGAGTGTGCCACAGACAACGGAAATTGTCTATTTTCATGTTGAGAAACCTTAAGGTTAAAGTAATTTCCGTTGAACAGAACCGCGCTTATTCTGCATACTTTACCCTAAAACCCTAATTAAAGTAGTCACTTTGCCGACTGTGCTTGCCATATTATTACTGGTGTTGTTTTCCCCCGCATTGTTCAACTTGGCTGCTCTGACCTTCAACGAACTTTGATCGTCTTTTCTAGCAAATTGTGTCCTCAGTCCCCATCCCTCCACACTATTTTTGTCGCCTTTCATCATTTTTTTCTGGCTGCTGGAGGAGCATAACATGGTAGTTCTAGAGGGTTTGAGGAAGCGTCGCTCGAGCGCCGGGATTTGCTTTCGATTCCTGATAACACCGTTTGTAGATCTCCTCGGTTGCAAAGACTCGATTGGGGCTAGACGGGCAGGACAGAGCGAGGAATGGAGTCCGGACTCTGAGATATTGAACGCCTGCTCGATGGCTGGTTGTTCGCGCAGATAATGTGCATTCTCCTTCAAGGAGTTTCGTTGGCAGTTCGCTTATGTATGGCGAAGAGTACCGGGCGCGTATGGCAGGTTGAGCTTATCAGTTCTAAAATCTTTAGTGATCAGCTCCGCAGTATCTTATGCACTCCATCTCAAGATTTCATCGAGTCAACCTAGCCGTTTTATCCCGCTGAAGACTGGTAAGTTGAGCCTTCTCTCCTTCGAAAGGGATTCTGTGCCTCACACTTGACGTTTGACGTCCAGATTTCCCTGCTAGGATTGTGCGGTTAAACTAGGCGCTTCCGTAGAAGAAAGGTACAGGGCTGCAATTGAACATGGAGTAACTCTACCAGTCCAAAGAAGAAGACCCCAGTACATCTCTAACGCCTTTTGGCTTCGTTGTCGATCACATTCCGCAGCTAAAGAGGCTACCAAGAATGTATTAGCGGAAATAGGATACCGTGTGCACTACCGCGCTCCAGGCGTGATAGTTCCCAAATCCATGTAGCAAGCTCCTGCAGAGCGCCAACGCAGAGCGCCAAAGCTAAGGTATCTGACCATGCATCAGATGTCAGCCGACGTCTGGGGCACGATATTGCTCGATCGTTGGATTCGCCTAGGTCAATGAGTAGACTCGAGTTTCGTCCGTATTCTTGGAATATGTATATGTAGGAAATAAAGGAGAGTGCTAGAGAGAGTTTTGGTAAGTCGCGATTATGTAACATAACAGGAAAGAGCACTTGAGACCATGCCATAAAGCCACGATCTCCAACATTACTGTGTGAGTGCACAATAGAGGAACTCAGGGTCGAGCGGACAGCTTGTTGGTATTGACTTGACAAAACCAAAATGGTCAAAGTTACTAACATGGGAAATTCGATTTCAATAGAGAGTAAACCGTCAGGAGAGTTTTCGATGGAAGGATGTCGGGATATCGGTCCAGCGAGCAGCTCGATCTTCATTTCAAAGAGGCAAATCGGGAAGCCAGAAGCCTACACTCAAGATTATTATAGTCGCCTCAGCAAATGCAGGATCCTTTTGTTGCGTTCAATACCTTGCACGAACTTACTTGCTCGATTTGGGTGCTTTGGCAAAGGCTGCCCAAACCCTCAGTACCCACAACATGTCCGCCCTGGAGAGTACAGTTGAAACTAGCACCAGACTTGATGTGGCACGGGACTATCCGCCATTCTCCATCGCTGATTACCAGAATGTAACCCTCATTGTTTCCGTGTGTAAAGAAATCACTCAATCATTACCGATCTTCCTGAACTCTAACTTCGATAAAAGCTTGTGGCCGGAACGTCGAGTCCACACTCTTCACAAACATATGTACTGCCATGCAATTTTTTGTTGAATGCGTTTATGCGGGCGATTGGGGTCCGATCTACTTGGTAGAACCGCCTCATCTGTGCTAAATGCTTAAGCTGCTGTATTGATAAGTGTGTCTCGAAGATAGGACAAGGGCGAGAATGAAGACCATACAACGAAATATCTGGAGATCGATGTGTGCGGATCATCTCGACGCTTTGTGTGGGTATTGAGACACTTGGTTCTCGAATAAGGTATAGTAAGTGCAATCCATAGAGGCTCTTGGTTTCTGTGACGTATCTTCTTTGATGAGTAAGCTCTGTTTCGAAGCATGCCAAAGTTGAAAGGGCGACGTCAAGCCATTAACAGAAATAGATCTCCTATACCATAGTCACCGACCTCTGCTATCACATGCCTCTCTTTTGCACGGTCGAATCATCCTCGTCTTGCCGCATTACCAAGTATAAGCCATACCGAGTGAGTGGCCAGACTTGTGGCGGTGAAAACGGACAGGCCGCCCAGGTTTTTAAAAAGGAAATTTGCCAACTATGCCGCCGTCAGCGTCCTATCAGGGGCCGTAGCGTGATGGAAACACATACCAGGCAGTTTATTCGCTGACTTGCAAAGGTGAGTGACAGAAGAGATGGCCCTGCTTCGCTAAGTTGTCCAGTCATTCTGAATGGGGTATCCATAAGATTTCTGGGTACGGAGGCTGACGTGTGGATCAAAATAGCATGGCCAAGGACTTACTACTTTATAGAGGCGCTTCAAGCCTAGACTAGTATAATAGTCCTGTCCTGGCAATTATAGATCGCACATCCCTTCGTTATCGCAGACTCCAACGCCCCTGCCACGGCTTGGTGGAAGCAGACTGTAGATGCTACCATCGGTGCCCAGTTGTTTCAACAGTAATCTTCCTAGAAAGGGTAGGCTCGCGGGCTACTCGAACTGTATTGGATATTGTGAGAAGCCAGTCCTTTTGCTGTCCAGATACAGGGCAAAGGTGGAGAGAGCCCAAAACCTGCCCGGATACTGCCTTCTTGCTTGGTCTCTGGCTATTTGTTTGCGCAGGGGTTTACTGCCCTAGCTATGGGCTGTCTATTGTCCCATTTGCCACGCTGTTCAGTGTAGGTTCGAGAAGAGTTGGTCAAGGACGTCGAAATGGCCGAGACTTGAAGGATGCTCTTGCATAGGCAGAGCCTTTGTTAAGAGATACCTAGGGCGCGATGGCTCTTCCAAAGATTCGGTGAATATGCACTAGAATGGCCATGAAGATACCGTTGTCCGTGCTCACTATGTACTCCGAAATTGTTTGGCACCAACGTTGAGATCGGCGGCGGTTGGAGTTTTGTTGCAGATAGGGAGAGATGTTGGTAAGCAAAACCAAAGTGTGGTCTATATATGGCGTCGCTTCGTCTACGGTCAGTTCGAGTCTCGACATTGCTGTCGATGGTTCCAAGGAGCTTTGGAGGAGTTGCTGTGAAGCTGATGAGATCAGATAGATGCTACGCGCCCAAGTCAAAGTAGTTTAAGCAGCATCTAAATTCGATCCTCGCCTTGGAGGGGAAGGTACGGTGCTTGAGCTGTTTTGAGGAAAACTAGAGGCTCTTCGAAGGTTTGGATGAGGCTGTTGCCAGCAACTGCAATGGTCCACAACGGACCTCACGCTCTCCTCTCCCGACACGTCTATCACTGCAAAAGGCCCGCCATCTGACTTTTCTGCGCGAAGTGATCATTTGCATCGAGGGTTTCGATGTCTGCTATTGTCGCGAAGGCATGAAGTGTTGGAGAAAACTTCCGATACCTTAGGAAGAGCAAGACTTCTTTTCGTTGTTGACAAGGCTGACCGATACGAGGCTATGATTGGGCAAAATCTGGACGCAACCATCTCACTATGACGCAGGAAACCTCCTTATCCTGCAGCTACAAAGTCCAGGCCAGCAACCCACTGCCGCCCCTATTAAATGCCCAATCTTACTAGGAGCATATGCAAGGAGGCAGGCGATGGGGGTTGTCCTGCTTATAACCCGCTCTCAAAGGACCATGGAATATGCGCCTTTTATTGGGCAAGGCCTCGGTTGCCGAGGGTAAAGGTTTTTGTGACAGCGTTTCTATCTGCTTGCTCGAGGTCTCTCTTTCGGAAGGTACCTTATAATACATATTCCAGATTCTACACGATATTTTGCTCGAGGTAACAAAGACAGGGGGTACAATCAACATACAGGCCGGATTCCCGTTGACGATATATCAACTATAAAGTTGCCCAGCAATAACCGATCAAATGTACCTCATGTTGACGTTTTGACGATCAACATGTCTTGCCTTAGGGCAACTCTCATAGTAGAAGAACTAGAGCTCTTCGGGACGGATTAGTGCATTACGGTCTTAGTGTTGAAGGAAGACTTGGCTACCCCGGGTAAGGCACGACCGGCGAATACCCTAAGGCACTCCTTCTACAACAGCGCAAACCTTCCTTTATGATCTTCTCTAGGGCAGGACACTCTCATTCTCCCCTTGACAATAAACTATCTAGGCATCCATCATTTATCTATGCTCGGACCGTCCCGCATCAGACTGCAATGCACGTCTCCACAGAAACAAGTCCGCTGAAGTGGCAAATAGAGGCCCGGAGATTTTCAACAGCTCATCTTTCTTCCAGCACTGTCTATGTGGGCCAGATCCGAAATGATGAAGCATAATGCGGATAGCCCTGCATGTATGCGAAGTGTCGTTCATTGGCACTGAATTATGACTTCCAGCTTTGGTGGCAAGCGCATAGACGACCTCAGGTGTCCAGGGTGCTCAAGGGGTCTATCTTAAATTACCCTTGCATATGGGCCTGCTGTCTTTACTCCGGAAACGCATGGCGCAATCCGTGCCGGAAGCAAAACATCCCAGAGAGCACATCATATCCAATCAAGGCGGGTCCTTTCGACCAGAGCAACCACACAACAACATGTCAGATTTACCGCGTTTCGAAGGCCAAGTCATTAGGAGCGATTGCTAATTGCCTACTCTTACCCTGAGGGACGGTGGGACGGTAACTCCACGCCACGCAATCAGAATGAGTACGAAAATAGCACATCGGGTCTATTCTGACATGTTGGCTGGTTCTATCACAATGACAGCTTTTTTTTGGACCTTTGCTCTGGCGATGCCTGTTGAAAGTCTCCCTTGCCTGCATAGTGGGTTGAAAACGGCGAACCCGCCATGGTTCTCCACACGCAGAAAGTCGGAGTACAATAACCAACCGGCTTTGCCGAGACAACGATTGGCCGCTTGTTGTACCCCGACTTTCTGCACTCACTGGTGTGACAAGATTCGCTACTGATATAACTTTCTTCTGACCTGGTCAGGTCTCCTGGTTTTGATCCATCGAATACCGTGTGACTCAGAATATTGTGACTGGTTATATCCAGCCATGAAAACCCATGCTCAAAGGCCACACAAACGATCTTGAGCCAAACAAAAGTCAATTCTGCTGTGGACTCTATAGGAGTCAAGGATTGTGCGTACACGCATCGGTCACTTTTCCCAAGCAACCTATGCATCGCTTACTTCGCTCCATTCAATGATATGTTATCTCTCACTTGCTTAGGAGCAACAAAATGCCGGCATCAACTACGAGAGTGGATTGTCGCACACGCGATTGAGAAAGCTCTATCTTGATAGATAACCGACAAGGCAGCGCTTGTTACTCTTTGGTATCCCGTACGCTTCTAACATATCATATACACATGGAATCCAAAATGCACTCCAACACCCCTTCGGATGGTTCAGTTGTTGTTCAGGGCCAAAATTCCAGTCCTTCTCTTCACCAGATAACATGCTTCGACACACTCTCGTCCAATGCCCTCCTCTCAAGTTGTTTCCTTCAGTGCTCTGCTTCAAGTACCAGGAATACCGATATCCACGCCCATCCTATACTCCAATATCTCGACTCTACTATCCAGGATACCTCTACGTATCTATCCCTGTCCGACTAGTGTCCGTGGTCTACCGCTGATGCTTTTCATCCAGAATGCAACAGGTCCATGGTCAGCCACTCACTCTTCCACCAAACCACCAAGCACGCAAGCACTCATGGCTGAGGTCAGCTTACAGGAGGCTAAGTGACCGGCAGCTACAGTAGCAGCAGTAGCAGCAGTAAAACCTCCAATCGGTCTGCCGGTACCGCTTTATACAACTGCAGTGTCGCAAGGGGATGGAGCGGCGGTTCCAACCCTGCAGCCCTGATGGATTGCAAAATGTCTCGGCCAAGCCCCAGCAATACCGATAGTCTCGAGTCGAGCGCTGGATATACAACATCAGGAGCGGAACTCGATCATGCCCTCACAGACCAAAGAGCCTGGTTAGGGTCCTCGATGGCATTTCCTGGTAGTAGTATTTCTCTGTCGCAGGCATAAGAGGAACACTGTATCGCTTTATCTTTCCTTGTATAAAAGGTTGAAGCTTTCGGTCTACAATAGCAAACAAACCCGTTTTTGCCAAGCTCTACAATTCCACCACATCCATCCCACCACCGCTCTCTCCGCTCCTCCAACTGCCACAACGATGCTTCATACCCTCAACAGTCCCCGCACCCCCCCCAGCCACCCCCCCCCTACTCCCCCGCTCTTTCCTATTGCTAGGCCCTTAACCCCCATCAAAATCCAAATCTCACAAACCCAATTCACAAACAGCTCGACAGCAGAAGTCGCGAGAGACCTCTGCTATACTCGGGAATTCGAACGTATGATTTGTATAGCTGAGATCGCTGTTAATACCGTCGGATGTTAGGCAATGGTTGTAATGTAAGGGGAGATAGTGATTCCAACGGGCTCGACTTCTTTTCTGAGCGCCGGGGGCAGAACGAGGAAGATTTCGGGGGCGGAAGGGGTATCAATCAAGAAGGAGGGGATGGATACCAGTAGCGAAAGCGAAAGCGAAAAGGAAAGGCATGGCTAAAAGCAGCTGGAGACAGATGATGCCCCCAAATCACATCACCAAATCAACGATTCAACTATATCCCAACCCCAGTATAAAAATCGCGCCACCCAAGCAAACCCTGTTGGAAATAGGGGAGATGGTAATCTCCGCCTTCATAGGGCTGATAGGGCTGGGGCCCGCTAGTAGAGTTTTACCTGCTCGCTCCTAGATAGACTCCTATCAAGCTTCAACCTACATACCAAAATGCCTCATATGACCTCGTCCTCCAACAGATTATGAGCCCGGGTTAGCGCAAGCTGCCTAAGTTGTTGTTCCGTTCCTGAGTACGGTTAAATCATCGTCCATGTCCCATCGTCGTCATCAATCGAAAGCCTCTACGCGATGGAGCCAATCAGAATTCAGAAACACCGTGAATATGTATGTGCCTTCGATGAAGGGAAGCGATGCAGTCGAGTCAGGTTCACGTAGCCGGTGGTTACTGAGCCGAGTCAGTCATCGTGCATCAGTTATATCCGGATGAGCCGGAAACGAGCCAGAAACGACGCAGAAACGAGGTTCATCCTGAATGAATCAGATTAAGCCGTGAATTAATGTCTTCGAAGCGAGGGTAGCGATGAATTCAAATGAAAACCGTGAATAGATCTCTGAGGAGGGCAAACGATATATAAAAGCTGAAAATCGTGAATAGATCTTTGCGAAGAATAAACGATATATAAAAGTCAAGAGACTTGAAAGTCATCCGTCAGAATTCAAGAGCTAGAAAGCTTCAAAGCCGAAGTTTGAAAGCCACAGAAAGCTAGAAAGTCGAAAGAACTGTCAGAATTCAAGAGCTAGGAAGCTTCAGAGCCGAAATTTCAAAAAGCCACGTCAGATGACATAGGAGCTTGAAAGTTTCGGAATATACTGCTTCGTGTTAGCAGCCGGGAAAGCCTGATCAGCGTCATGCTATTGCTTCGTGTAGGAGCGGAGGGGGCTGAAAAGCTTCAAAAAGGGGAGCTTGAAGGTCCGAATTTTGACCCATGGAGGCTCCGATTCCCCAGGGGGAGTGTTGGAAATAGGGGAGTTGGTAACCTCCGCATCATAGGGCTGGTAGGGCTGGGGCCCGCCGGTAGAGTTTTCACCTTCCACCTCCTAGATAGCCTCCTAACAGCAACAACCAAAATATCAATATGCCCCCATACGCCCTCGTATGCCAACAAATCCCCCCTCTTCCAAGTTCACCAACAGGCCCTCCCCTTGCTAAACCCCCATCCGAGAACCCCACCCCTCCTCTTCCCTCCCCGTTTAGAGACTCCCGCGCCCGTACCAGGACCAGCGCATAACAATATCGATTTACTGGGAGATGGTTATGGTGATGGTTATGGTGATGGCGATGGCGATGTAAAGGCGTCTAGCAGAGAAGGAGGAAACGTAGGCCCCGGGAGGGTGAGAGCGAAACAGTTGTGTAAGAGATAAGGTGGTGGTTGAAGCGGTGGGGGCGAATTGTCAGTGGAGTTTGGCGTTGAGATTTCGGTGAGATATATATTGAGCTTGACTTAGGGTTAAGCCCAGGGTAAGGTGAGATAAGCGAGGATCTAGCCCTAGGCGCTTGATTGCGCACGTGATCGTTTTCCTCTCGAAGGGAAAGGGGTGAGGTTTTGCGGGCTGGAGCTTTTGGAGGGGAGAATAGGGATGGGGTGGGGTTTCTGGGTAGGGTTGTGTTGGATGAGGGGATTAGCGGGGTTTGGGGAGGGTGGGGTGGGAGGTTAGGGCGGGGAGGCGGAGTGGAGAGGAGAGGAGAGGCGGGGGTAGGGGTGGCGGAGGGTGTGGGATTTGGAAGGGCGAATGGGAATTGTGTGTTCCGCTTTCGGAGGGCTGTGGGGGGTTTGCGGATCGGGGTGGAGACTTTGGAAAGGTGGACGAAACGGAACAGCTTCGGATGTGTGAGTCTTTGTGTGTTTAGGTAAGGAGGCCAAGTGTAAAAACCCGAAGATAGGATGCATTGCTCATTGGGGTATCAGGTATCCGGTTCTCCCTGCTGGTTGTTTTCTCCACTGTAGCTCTTCATTGAAGGCTTTTTCTCTCCTTTTTTTCTGAGACTGATGGAGAGATGTATAGGTAGATTGAATCGACGAGGTGGAGGAAGACTGGAGGCGACTCTAAGGAAGAGAAGCGGCAGGTCAACCCAGGCTGCATAAGGCTTATGTGCTTCACATTAAGAGGGAATGGGTAAGATTGTGAATGGTGGTGTTTTGGTTCGTCCGGAGCCAAGGCGAGGGTGCTCTTGTGTGTTTTTGCTCCAACATAGCTCTGTGCTTCGTTTTTCTGTTCAAGAAGTCAGTAAGCGGAAATAGTGCGTCTCTTGTAAAGCCTAGATTTTCTAAATATCGTAGAGATATATTAAAGATGAAAACGACGGTATGATGTCCATAAAGAGGTGTAACACTTTTAGAGGGAGCCCGAGGTCCCAAGAATATGTATGTGATCCACCAGGGTAATTCTATGCGGAGTTGTGAGCAATCAAAGGGTGTTTCGAGTCGAGGAGAGCGGGATGTGCGTCCTTCTAGTGGTCAGGACGATGGTGGGGGAGTATTCCATCTTAGGCGGGTCAACCAAGCCACATATCATAGCTTTGGTTCAAGACATCTGGATGGAAGATCTCAAAGTCTTCAAGGGTAGGGTTGGCGTCCAGGAGCATCGGTGGATAGATCCTTTGGTTCATTGCCTCTAGCGTCGGAGCTGACGACCAATGGCTTCCAGAGCTGGTATTTGGAACCCCTTCTGCATGGGAAGATCGGTGTGGCAAATGTTCGGCCAGACAAGGAGGCGACACGAACGGAAGAGATACGAGGGATGGTTCGCTGTGGCTGCGACCACTAGTATACCACAGAATATTAATACAAGGCGCATACACGAATAGAATACCTTACATATGTGATGCAGAATGGCTTTCCGTGTTCCATTTGTGTTTCATCGCGCATGGAGTGGTGCTCAACACACTGGAAGAAGGTCCAAGGTAGCGAGAGAGATTGACGTCGAACGGATTCAATCTACGGTGGTTAACTAATACGATCAATCGGGTTCTTGTATACATACGATTCGCCGCTCACTGTTTCATGCGGCTTGTATTCTCCGGCAAACTGGAGACCTTCAAACCAAATTTGAAAATCGAGTAATTCTGGTGGAGTTGATAGAGACGAGCCCCTGCTGCTATCGGCAATATTCCACTTCTTATTCCATTCGTGTCGCCGACCTGTCCACTGGTTGTAACTGTGGTAGACACTTGTAAGCTCTAGGGCCAATCAGGTCTTGATGAGGCATGACTTGCGTAGCATGGTAGCTGGTGCCTTCATGTATACGGAGGTATTCAAATAGAATGTCGAAGAGCTCCTTGACTCTACGTTGAGTATACTTGTCTTTGCAATACCACTGAAAGTACTGTCTTTTGAATGGTTCCAGCATTTTGGTATCCTCTGTCCGAGGAGCTCCCATCATCGTTAAAGTCGTGGTATTGTGCAAAGGTAATACAAAGGTAGCCGAGCTTGTGTGAGGACCGACTTGTATATTTCAGTCGAGAAGGCATGTTCTTTATCATGTAGAGGAAGGAAATGGTTTGGACGTTTAACGCGAAAATGACGATTATCATTTGTTAGATGTTGAACATTCTCCAGCTGGGCGTAAAATGGTAATTGGGGCATCCCGGATGGATGTCACGAACCGCCCCGTGTCGAAAATTTCTAACGTAGCGCACCCTTTAAAAGTCATGCAGCTCAGGATGCAAGAGCTCAGGATTCGTCAAGACTTTGACGATCCAATGGTTTCTCAAGAACATTCAAGAGAACAGGAGATAGGTGAAGCACATGTGAATCAAGATGGACATGGGAGCTTGCAGGAGCCATCGTAGATCCAAACCTGCCAGAAATGAAGGCCACAACGTGAAAAGCCTTGCCGTCTCGACAAGGTGACATTGAGTCTCGTACGCACAGGCGCAAACTCATTCCCGGCTGTTATAATGTAGCCACATCGCGGCAGGTTTCTCCGAAAGTGAGTGCTGAAGTGGGTGTGACTTGTTGGTATTTTCTGGTGCCTGATGGTGAGAGATTGCCGAAAACGGTTTTCGCTGAGGATCCGCGGCGAGGAACCACAGGCAGCCGAGCGCTAGGTGACAGTACTCGGTTTTTCGCGCCACCAATCTTATTTGCCAAATTCATTTGCTGCAAATACGTATGCAGTTGGGTCGAGGTTTACCAATGATAGAGGAGCACCGCACACCATAACAAATGTAGGACTGTCACACCCACTTCTCCACCGCTCCAAAACATTCGGTAACAACCACGGATTGGTTTCATCGATCTTGTATTTTAATCTCTGGATTGCTAGGAGCAATTTGAAATGGTGATTGATATAACATTCTGTAATTATGGACAGCCGCGCCTAAAGCAGGGCGCCACGACAATCCTTCAAGCGATGTATGAGATTCTGTCAGTTTCTAAGAGATTAGAAGGATCAGCCCTAAAGTAAGCACTGATGGAAAAGATAGAGCTTGTAAGGGCCTAGGAACCAGGTATTAGTTCACAAGCTGCGACCGATGCTCATTCCAGCAGTTAACAGCTCGGGCTTACGACCTTCTGTAATCAGTTCAACTTCAGCTACCTGAAGAAGCGTAAACCTGATATTGCACAAAAGTGCGCGTGTGCTTTATGTAGGAGAGCGGAACATACCAGCGCTAACCAGATCGGGCTAGTGGACATTTGTGATCCCCAACCGCTCTTACTACTTCTCCAGCTCCCACTTATTGCTACAACACTCTCATAGCAAAGCGATGGGTCTTCGGGGCTTAGCGTCGCGTCTAGCGGTAGCAATGGTAGCTTGCAACGGGGCAGTTGGAAGCAAAGTTTCAATGGATGATCCGGAGGCAAAAGATATGACCGGGACATATCCGTGGGAACGGGACCCAGTACGGGGTTAGCCCTTGGCCTTTGCGAAAGCACGTACCTTAGCACTCAACACGTCTTTAGTGTACATCGACGGTGATGACACTAGCTCTGGGATGGAGATTGGGTTCCGCGTAGAGTGTTCTCGAAGGATAACAAACAACTAGTTTGAGATGACATCTTGCCAACCAACATTCTGAGTTCCATATCGCAAGATCCACTTGGATCATTTCTTGTGGCCTTCAAAATTCAATAGTATCAAGCAACCAAGTACAGGTCCTTCCTGCAGCGGGCTGGACATTGCTGAAGCGTTGCCGGGTTTGTTCAGGTAAGGTATAGCTGGCTTACGTTCTCATACAAACAATCCTTGTTAAGAGGCTTTTTGCTAATGCAATGTCCAGCCCGCTGCAGGAATGACCTGTATACCCCAGGCCGCTCCCTGTAGGCAGAACTACCTTACCTATTGGCCTGATCGGTCAATATCAGAGGCCAAGACTTTTATACCATGCAAGCCACTTGCGCTACCCTCATATACCACGCTTGACTTTCATATCATCCTCGGATGATAACCGAAGAGCGCTGGCATCAGCTACATCGCCTCGTCGTCATCAACCTCATCGCTTCGTATTCGTCGACGTAGAAGTAGATAAAGAAAGTGACGAAGGTGATGATACATACGAACATGCGAGTTTCGCAATGTGTTTGTAGATCAATTGCAGGCGAAGCAGATAATAAGCGCAGATGCACGCGAGAAGATTGTGAATAGCTTCATGATGGAAGGTCGACGAGTAAATGGATGATGGGGGTTCCTCTCGGCTTCGGCTACTTACAAGCCTTCGAGCATGGTATAAAAGTCGAGCATGATAGATGAGGGTAGCGCAAGTGGCTTGCATGGTATAAAGGTCTTGGCCTCCTTGAAAATCTCCATGAAACAACATAGGTCTTTAGAACATACATAGCTGAACACCCACCTTCATCCTAGAACGCTGATCGCCTCAGATGAGGTCGGTGACTCAAGGCGGACATCCTTTAACCTACCCGGCCCGAAGCGTTGGCTAGGTTATACTTTCCCAGCTCCTAGTTTGGGAGCTGTCTTGTTGTTACTGTACGGAGTACATGATCAACACCGCTCGGAACCTTGACGCCTTACGATTATCCCAACCTTCAGGTTGTGAAATTAGGGCCAGCCTATTATTAAGATATTACAAGGTTCTTTTCAGGGAACCAGCTAGAATACTGCTATCCCCAGTATTTGCCACTGTGAGGGTGTGTTCCTAAAGATCATGTGGCGATAGGGACTTTGGATTTGTCGGTTTGGTCAACGACTAAGGCGCCTGCACTGGTGTCGCCCATGCTCGTCCTCTCTGGATTAAGTCGCTGTAGTTGTACGTAGTACAATACAGTCGACTCTGGTTATAATCGATCAGCTGCTTCCTTAGAAACAGAGATCCGTTACATCAAAACGGCGCTAAATCTACTACAGTAAGAATCAATACAAGATTATCACAGGCTGAAGGGAAACAATCCAAAGGAGAGTGTATCATGTCTAGATTTATCCCCCTTTTATAACGGACACCATCAAAATTTCTCAAAAATATTTTCCGTTATACAGTAACAGTCAGATTTGACGGAATTACCGTACAGAAACTGTGAAATCTTCAATTTCGTTCTGTAACAAAGGGAGTTCCGTTAGCCGGAACTCTCCTATAACCAGAGTCGGCTGTAGTGCCTCTCGCTTTCTCTAGATGCTCCTTTTATTCCGCACCCGTGAAACACATGGCGCACTGAAAAATGTACTGCTTGGCCCCTTGATTTTAATTTGGGACGATAAGGTAATGTCAAACTTGGAATGTAAGTGCAAAGAAACGACTAAAGAGCGGTGAAAGAATCAGATGTAAGCCTTGACACCCAGACGTTATCTCTGACTGCTTGAGAATCTGATGGCAAGGTTAACAACAGCCAAGAATTTCAATCCTAGCAACACTAAAACTTTCCCGGGTCCATGTGGTTGACTGCTTTGGACGAGCAAAGATGTGGAGTTCCTTTCTCGTTAGATTTTTTCGAGAGCCGCGTCGAAGAAGTAACCAAAATTTAAGGGACGAAGATGGGAAGGAATTTCTGCTCGTCCAGGCGCCAGGTCTGTGGTTCGCCCTGAACTTTGTTGGTTTCGCCACTGTAGCTCTATGTTGAAGGGTTTGTTTATTGATGAGACTGATGGAGAAATGGAAAGATAAATCAGATCGACGAAGTGAAAGGTGCGCGGGATATGGTTTTCGGGAAGAGGAAGATGCGAGATGTTGAAGGTGGCGTGGGAGTTGCGTTGACTTGGTTCGGAAGGGATAATGGGGGGTTTTCGTAGGTGGGGGTGTTCTGTTCGTCTGGAAACATGGCGTGGGAGTCGTTCAGATGGGGTTTTCCTTCAATATAGCTCCATACCTTACTTTCTATAGACGATGTTAGCAAGCAGGGGGCATATGGTGTTTGTTGTAAAGCTTTGAGGTCCTAAATAGAATAGAGAAGCTTTGTAGATTATATTAAATATCAAAACGGGAGCATGATGTCTATAGAAGGTGTATAAAACTTTTAGAGAAAGCTCGAGGTCCTAAGATCCTGTATGCGATCAACCAGGGTAACTTGTGAGCATTCCAAACGTGTTTCGAGTGTTGATGTGATCGACTAAAGATTATTCAGTATGTAAGGAGCGCAGAATGTGCGTCCTTCTAATGGTCAGGACGATGGTGGGGGAGCACTCCGTCATAAGAGAGCTGGCCAGACCATGGGTCGTAGCTATGAGGTAGTACAGGGGTGTTGATTGCTGGATCTAGATCATTGTTTTGGGGTTGAGTTTGAGACTCATTTGAACGGTGTGGAAGGCAGGCATAAAAGCTAGCCACGGCAGGCTCGATTGGCACACGGAGATTGTCTGGTTCCATTGGCAGTAGAGGGGATGGATGTGGTTGGAAATTTTCGCTGCTCTCTGTGGTGGTTGTAGCATCCCAGAGAGATGGTTGGAAGAACCAATACTCATCAGACATAGGGTGGGCGTTGGGTAGCATGGGTTGAAATATTCCTGGATACATGCCTTCTGATGTTGGATTCGATGGGCATTGGTAGGTGGTGCTGGCATCTGGAAGTTGGTGTACGTACGTGGGGTGGCCTGAAAGCGGATCGTCGAGCCGAGAGGGCGAACTCAACGATTGGCACCCAGGGGAAAGTTCACTGTATCCATCATTAGTAAATTCACACTACAAGTTGCTACTGTGAAGTACAAAGAAGGTTGGGGACCATACTTGTGAGTTGCAAGGAGTTCCTCGGCATTCCAGTCCTTTTGTGTTTTATGGATAGAATTATCCATTACAACAAGATGAGGTTTAGGAAGGCTGCATTCGGTGATTTTGAAGGGATTTGGCCTATGAGCATTAGCTAGCACTCTTAAACAGACCCTTCTTTACATACGCTTCGCCACCGGTTGTCACCAATGGCTGAAACCCCTGAGCATACTCTATCCCTTCGAACCACAGCTGAAAGCCGAGCAAGTCGGGTGGCGTCGCCAGAGACGGACCTCTCTTCCGACCGGGGATATTCCATCTCTTCCTCCATTCAAGCCGTCGACCCCTCCATTGGTTGAGTCTGCAAGAATAAGTATTAATGAAACATGTCACGACATTGTGCCAAAAGCTCACGTTGCATGGCGAGAAATGCCATCACCGTACATCAGCAAGTACGAAAACAGTCTGAGGAATAGCTCTTCTACTGTTCGTAGGGTGTACGAGTCTATATAGTGCCATTGAAAGAATTGCCTACTGAAAGGCTTGAGCCTTTCCGTGCCGTCAGTCCGAGGAACATGCATTGCGGAAAGACCAGCGTGACAGTTGGAAGAGAAGCACCGCAAAGTCGAGGCTGTTTGCGTGCCTGACCCACGAACAACGTCCAAGAGACATGCTGGTCATCTTATAGGAGTATGAATAGATAATTCAGATGATGTTTGTGAGAAAAACCAACAGTGGCTCCATTGCAAGCCGTGACATCTCAAGAGTGAGATGATAAGCAGGCTGAACATGATCACAAAAACGATAAATTGACATGTTCCAAAGTGGCGTTTCTTCCTGGTAATTTTCCATACACCTGCGATGCCTTCCTTTCTGCGGGGGCTGGGTCCAATCGATTAAGGGTAGGCTGGTAGGGATAGATGTGGAGGTGTGATTAAAGCCATGATCTTCCGGACCGTGCACAAATTCCGGTATGGGCGTGGTATCTACTTGACCCAAACACTAGCCTTGTCGGCGTCCAGCCCTGCCAGCCCCATGTCGATTAATTTAAAAACGGCCAAGCAGACCAGATACTGTAGAGCATGGAGGAAAGGTGAGGCGGATACTGCTGGCTGTCGACCAAATAGGCATGAGCGTAATTTGGAATTCTCTCACCGCCGTCTCAGTGCGCTCGTCATTGGTGTAGGAAATGGGATGTTGGGTACTGGTGAACTATTTATGGCACTAGCTCATGCCGGCCTAGCGGTCATGTTAAGCCATCACGATAGTCGTGTCGACTAATCATGTACCTTGAGCCAGGATTAGAAATGGTGGAACTGATACAGGGTCAAGGCAGAGAGAAGAGAGTGAGAAAATGCGGTTGATGTTGACATGGAATCCGCGGAAAGACAGAAAGCTATGGAATCCTTGGCATCGCATTTGTCGCGCCCCCCACCAAATTTACTACTGAATTCAGACATTTTTAATACTTCGGAACCTTCAAAGCCTGATTCAAATCAGAGTTAATCCAACAGGTAGATATGAAATTATTCAAACTTTTCACGGTACTAATATTCTTCCAGCCCTTCGTAATCATCATGCCGTCGTCACGTCGAAGTCAGAACCTCCCTCTGAAGCATTCTCTCATCTCATCGAGAATCTCATCAAGATCGAAGACATCTTCTGACAAATTCAAAACAGATGCTGCCGTCAAAGTCAAAGCAGACGCTGCTCGCAAAGTCAAGACTGACGTCGCTGCTAAGATCATTGTAGACGCTGCTGTCAATGTCAATTGTTCTCGCAATTTCAAAATTCTGAATATCGTGAACTGATGCACATGTAAATCTCACTCTTTTCACAAGAATCAGATCATTTCTTTCTGCATAGCTCATGATTGTTGCTTCAGATAAGCTATAAGGAAGTTCTCAGCGGTCGAACAGATCTTTTGAAGAGCTTTCCTCGAATGAAACTGCGATCCAAAGAAAGAGTGATGCATGAAGAGGTTCTCTTGCATAGTATAAACAGTGTTACGGTGACAGTGAACCTTCTCGGCGACGGCTTGAGGCTTCCAGTGTAGAGGCAGGAGACGTAGTATCTTCGAGCGAAGGGCCGAAGCCAGTAGATCAGTCATAGCTGCTTAGAACATAAGTCAGTAGTTAAAGAACTTTGAATAGCTTCATATTTACCTGTTTGATTGATGCTTCCAACGCGAAAGTGGGCTTTGAAGGTTCCGAAGTATTAAAAATGTCCGGATTCAGTAGTATTTTTGGTGGGGGGGCGCGATGCCAAGGATTCCATAGCTTTTCTGCATACGCTAAAACCGAGGGTTCCAGCCTCAAAGGCACAGTAATTTTGCCAATCTCATGCGCTGGTGGTCAATTGCAGTCGGAAATGAAACTTTGGGGACTGCTTCATCACGAAACTGTTAATTCCACTTGCCCTTGTCGATGCTGCAGAAAGGAGGAATCCAACATTCCTTGGGTGGTGCATTCCCAATCTCGAGCCGGCTTGATTAGGATTCGCCAAAGATCATCCTTCTGACGGCCGCTGTTCCGCTATGATACTCTACCATCCAATATAATCTACGGAATAGTAAACGTTGGTAGCTGAAACAAGAGTAATGCGGACACTCTGATGCTGGCGACACATCAGGTCGACCCGAGAGCCAGGCCCGCGTTCAGGAGTGCATACGGCCCCCAATCGACTCGCAGTCCACCCCCACCGATAGCACAAAACCTTGGCCAAATCCACTACGTAGCAGAAAGGTCCTAGGTCCTGTATGCATCTTGGTTCAGGCGGTTTTTCCACCCTAAAGATATTCCCTTGTATCTGTGTAGAAACGCCTACATAATGCTCGCATGCCAGGATCTACACGTGGCATGGAGAGAGTTTGACATGGATGTCTACTCGAAAGATCTCACAAAAGGCCGCCAGTAAGAGAAAGCTTGTTGGCAAGGATGCACACGGACACATGCTTAGCTTCCTTGTGTATCTAATCGCTATCGGCAGGTTTTATTATGAATGGCATGCGGGTGGAGGCTCAAAATCCTGGCCCCATGGAATTATGGTACTTTTGTATGCACCTGGTGCACTTCTTCGCGAGTGAGAGCGCCATTATCCCTCCAGCTATAGTTATCCCCATTTTCGACCTCCGCTCGAGGGCTTGAGATATTTTAATTGTTGCCCGGATCCACCACAGACTCAGAATGTGGGGGTGTCGAAGATTTTAACCTGTGTAGCGTGCGAGTATGATAGTATGACAGGGTTTCGGACAAAAAAGCTGCTAAGTAATGATTCTGCACTATTAAAAATCCCAGAAATGGTTCGGTGCAAGAGTCTGGGAGGGGCGTGAGCCGTAATACAAATGATGTAGTGTTATAGCTGCAGAGATTGCGAGGCTATTAGTATATCGATACAAAGCTCCGTGGCGTTGTGGCATGAGGTCGGCTGTGTAATCAACAAGGGTCCATTTCGTGAACGAAGTATCATCGGGTGATCAAGGGTATTCTGCTCGGGATCAGTGCGAGGCTTTCATTCTGTGACCGCAGAAGTAGAAGACCTGGACTCTGTGTGCCTACTATGTAGATGCAGGCATCGAGAGTAACCACAGAATATCCATGCAGGTATCCACATTCTTCGCTTGTGTTCCTGTTGTATCTCAAGCCGTCTTTGGGAGGCGAGTAAGAAGTAGCAGGAGATTCGATGACGATGGATGTCTGTGGTCTTAGCCTCACACCAGCGGATGACACAAGGCGGTTGAGAACAACCAGTCGCTGTAGAGAGTGTGGGTCATTTTACTGTTCCCGGTCCTTTATTGCCTGCTGGTGCTTGAGGCCCGGTGTATGTCAGAGTGCTTTCTTGCTTTGAATCTGGTAGGCGGATGATTTAGACGTATGCACAGCAGTTCCTGGTAGGCTGACTTGTCGGTCGTGAACGAAGATGACCTGTTTCGATCGGGATGAAGCGATGGAACCGTGGTCGTGGTGTGGGAGTCGCAGAATGTCGCTGTCGCGGGTTTGAATGATCTGTCTAGCTTGTAAACGACCGGTTCAAGGCAGTAGGATTGGCGACCGATGTTACTTGTGACCAGTATACTAGGTAGAGCATTTATTTATCAGTACATGGATTGACCGGAAGGTTGGTATGAGAAATTGCAAAGGAGTACTGACAATTCTTCGTGAGCACAGGGTTTTTTACTTCTAGGAATCGCTGTCGTGTCCTGGAACAAACTATTCTTGGATTGTTTCTCGAAGATTCCGATGGAAGTCGTGGGGAGGTGAACAGCCCTCGTTCAAAACCCGTACGCGCTGGTATGGCACAATGCAGGCAGGCTCAAACATCGAAACGAAGCCTTTAGCTCGATTACGAGACCGCCAAACTTTTAGCTTTACTGAATTATGGTGTCGAAGATTGAAGACGAGTTGTAAGCTAGTAGTATTCGAATTTCCCTGACCCCATGCCAGGCCAGCCCGATGATCGTTGATGAACGAGTTTAAAGCTGCCACCCTCGTAGCATCTGAACGGATAAATGCGCACTAATGGGTGAAAGTGTCATTAGCCAGAGCATGGTCCGAAGTCATGTATGGTAGTTCTTCCCGAGATCTTCCTAAAGTGGTTCTTATCTTTTTTGTGAGGCTCGTAAGGTCCGCCTCGGAACAAATCAGGCAATCAGGCTAACACCCACCCACAGGGTAGCATGCCTGTATTCTTTTTTAAGGCTTTACGTTGCACATCAACAAGTCGGCTCCTTACCGATTGGTTGAAAAGCATCGACAGATCGGTCGGGAAAAATTAGATATGCAGGAGAGCTCAGGACGAGAATAGGGAAATAGGCCTCAGCCAACGAGAACGAAAGGCACATGTCCTAAAAATGTCGAGAACTCGAACCCCTTGGAAATCTGAAACCAAATCCTTGCCAATCTAAGGTCAAGTCCAGTATCTTGTACCATGTGTACGATGCAGGCTGCGTGGGCCAATCGACCTGGAGTGTTAGTCAATGGGAAGGCTTGAGGAGGCTCCACGATGAGACTTAATCGATAGGCATTCAGGCCGCTGCTATCAGCTGGTTAGGGCAACGCCGACAACTTGCACTTGCCGGCACGTGATGTGCTTGACCGAGAATTTTTTTGGAATAGCAAAGTATCACAAAGCACCACGCCTTTTGGTCTTTGAGACTCCCAAGAGCCTTATGCAGCGTCATCTCCAATCTTGATGTTTCTGAAAGCTTGAGTCACTTGCTAATATTTGCTCCTACTCCGCAGCCTCGAAGAATTACCCTTTGGCGATACGTTCCACACCTTACAGAATGCTTCGCTATGTCAAAAGCACGACCAAACGGATGCTTCCTATAATGGGAGTCTCAACCTCCATGGCATGAAATACGTAATTGGAACCCCTTAGTGCTATGAGCACCTAACAGCCCCTGTCTATAGCGGCTTGGTACTCGACACGGTCCAGGATGAGGCTGACGGTTCAACAGGTACACCATCATTGAGCTATCGAAGAACGTTAGAATTAATGGTTTCCTCTCGATGTTACCCTACGCTACCTTCACCCGACCTTATGGCGCCGTATGCTGGCATTGCTTGCGCATCCGTTCCGCCAGAGACATATTCTATCGCGACCGAAAAGTTCACCGCTACCAAACAAGCAGTCTTTTTCTCCAAGCGTCTCAGGCAATGCGAATCGCCGGAGTTTCAAGGTTGGTGAAAACGTGACCACCCCGGGAGATCTCATGAGCACAGTGTACGTTGTTCTCCATCAGCGCACATTTCAAGCTGGTGCGAACGATGTCCTGTACCGTTCCCACCAGCGGCAGCAGCACCAGAAGCTGGTTCAACAAAATTGAAGGGATTCATCAAAACGTACTCTCAGGGCATAACTCGTTCGAGGTAGGATCCAGCCTACCGCTTCCACCATACGATGACATTCTGGTGAGACACCACGAGGGACCCCAGGTAGTCTTCAACATCTTATCACGACAAATTCTTGAGAGGCCGTCAGAATACCGACACGTCCTATAGTGTGACTCTTGAAGACAAGAATCTGAGGAAAAGACACTCCTTAGTCCAGGATTTATACTGAGAGCGCAGAACAGCAGCTTATCTGGTGGCATACCCGAGGTAAGGAGTTGTTGAGCAGCCCTTACGTTCCGGTGCTAATAAAGATAAGAAGAAGTAGGTCGATACTCCTGTCACGGGCACATGGAAGAACAGGCAGGCTTTTCTCTCGTCCAAATGGCTCGCTTGGTTGCCGCACTACACGCTCTATTGAAGGAGCGGTTTGTGATGATACTTCTGGACCAACCAAGCGTATCAATTGTTTCTAAGGGACATGTGGGAGGGTCGTTACTTACTCCGCTTGTACTGCTTGCCTGGAGCCGCGACTGGGAGGTAGGGAGGTGGGGATAGAGAGGTAGCAGCGGCAAGCCCTTCTACCTGGCGTTCCGATTCTTTATCGGCCTTGGGGGAGCTTTGGGCTCTGAGGCTGCTCGAGTCTTCTTCGACTCCTGTGGTTAGCTTGTGAGTTTCGACAAAGACTGATTGATGGGCGACGGAGCCGGGGAGGGAGAGCGGTCCCGTTAACAGCATATCAAAGGACTGTTGGAGTGATGACGCATTGCAGCTTCATAATCGATAATATGAATAGCCTCAAAACGTGCTTGAGCGTCGCCGACTTAGTATTCAAATGCCTTTTCCCCTTTTGAGTATCGACCCTTATGAGTAACTACCTTATCCTATGAGTAATGTGCCATCCGTGCAAGGATAGGCTAATGCACTTCACTGGCCGACTGTGGACGTGGAACAATGCTCGTCTGTAGAGCAGCCCCGATCATTGCTAAAGTCAATACGACTAAGCTAGCTGTAGCAGACACATGCGCACTTGAGCACGGAGGACGAATATTCCTCCGGTATCCTGCAGGAACCCCCTTCCGCAGCGCCGATCCTGATTTCTTTGAACATACACGCTGCTAAATATGACATGGCAGACGTGATTTTCTTTCAACAAACTTGTAGGCCCATAATTCTAAGACGCCTCATACGGCTACGGTTGGAGGGCAAGAAAAGGATCCGCGCCATATCATTTATCTTGCCATGGCCCATTTATGGAGCTGTGACGTGAATCGAAGATTTGAATTGAGAATACCAGGATGCTTGGAAATCTCAAGACGAGATTCTTAGTCAATCTTCCCTGAGGCTTCGTTTAGATACGTTACGCAAGGAAACATATTCCTAAGAGCGATCACAGGCGTATCCCGTAATTTAGGAAATGATCGGCCATCGCTCAGAATCTGATAGAATTTTGCAACTTAGAGACTCGCACTGCCTCACTGGCGCTTGGCGCCTTGATACCGGGTCCACACATTGCTCGTTTTCTGGACTTGCGTCACACTTCGACACGAGCTTTACGAGATTGCACCTGAGTCATCGCTTTCGGGCCGTGTTTGGGCTCATCAACTCTCATTGATCCTTGACTGAAAACTAAGATTATCAAAAGGGGTAGCGTAAGGTTGTGGGACCGTATCGCAGGGAATATGGCGGTCTGAACAAGACATATGCGTGATCCGTAGCTAAGAAATGCTTGAGCTAGCATGGCATAGCCTCTGAGAGTACGCCCGGTTATTATTGGGCTTCTCAAGACTTTCTCCAGTGGCTTTAGGCGGATATTTTCCGGTGCATCGCCCTGTCCGCTGCAGTGGCTGCATTGGACATGCCTTTTAGCTTGCCATTCATAGGTCTATAATACGCGTCTATAGTCAAGAACAACGCGCTTGATCCCATTGCCAGTGGCATGTACGTCGCAGATCATATGTTCGCTATCAGTCTCAAACATCCTATGTTAAGGTTCCGGATCCAATCACGGAGGTAGCTAGTAGAAGTTATGGTCGAGTAATTTCAGGGGGCATGTTTTAACTTGAAGAGTCGGCATGGGAAGGACAGTGAACTAACTTTATTGGATATTGCATGCATACCTTTGGACACGGTCCTGTGCTCACTTTCACGCGTCGACTTTGGCCGTTTGGTCCGATCCAATGGTATCTTGTAGCCTTGGGTAAGAGTAATCAATCCTGAGGATGTGAAAATGTGAGCCCCGTGGATTCCGTAAGGGTAGGATCCATGCATCTTGGGACTTGTACAAGCTTCCGCTCGTTCTCCAACAAAACGCTTGGCTCTATTTGACTCTCCAAGCGGCATTGGCTTTAAGGAGGTATCAATGATGCGATACCAGGAGTATCAGACCCAATCGAGCCTGCGTTATTGACCACAGCTCAAGCAACATATGCAGTAGTTCTAAGGACAAGGACGCACGACTCTTCCACAGGGATGTATGACTTAGTAAGAAGTACTCCACCATTGTTGACGAGCTAGTCGACGCGTTGCAAGTAATGAGCTTGGCCTAGGTGGATTTGTGATATACTCCAGGTCCACCCCCCTTCCGATGACCTGCTGTTAAATACCTTAGCCCTCGCTTTACCATCACGACAAACCCTCCATTTATATCATACTTAAGATGTCAATCCAGTCATATTTTGACATAGATCTCACTCAGCCATCCGCTTGTTATTCACAGCAACCAAAGCCCACCAACGGTGACCCACCTCCAGCTCGTCCACCTCCAACTCGTCCACCTCTTCCGCCTCCACAACCAAGAGACGGTGCAACAAGTTCGTCCCCAATCTTTGTAGTGGATGGCAGTAGCCTGGCTAAGCACAATTCATGACAGCTCGACCAGTCCTCCGTTGATACCTCATCAGACGAATTATGCATGTTAAGAGTCCATGATATGGTCGGTACCTACTAGCAAAGCCCTCTATAATATTATGCCTAACACAGACAGCAGCAGCAGCCATTCGGGTCTATAGCCATCATATATCTCCCAACTACAGAGTTTCAAATCCGTTTACGTGCATGGGTTTCCACGTGGGATCAGATTCGAGGCACGATCTGGCTTGTCAGCCGCGGCTGGACACACCACATGGACCTTGACACGGTCAAAGGAAAAGGATTATAAGCTCATACGAGATGCGGCAGCAGGATTGCTTTACTCTCAAACCTTGTGCTTGCCATGCTTCTCATGTTTTCATAGCTTAGAAAATAAACCCGTTTCCTCAGCCGATTTTGGTTCTTGATCGGCACTGTGACCGTGTACCAATCTAAACCATACCTTGCTCTTCGGACAGGCTATAGGGCCAGTCTACCAAACCGTCGAGCATCCAGTTCAGAGGATCGAAGACCTCGTAGTTAGGTTCGCCCAGGCTGTTACTCGCACCCGGGGTGGCAGCATCCCCGACCATATTTGGGGGAACAAGACTGGGATCTGCAACCGAGCTGGCTGAGCTTTCCACGGCAGAGTCAGGGTTTGTAGGGTTTTTCATGGCAGCTGATGCGTACGTTTAGATACTAACGACGCAAGATGAATCGGGAAACAACGCTTACACTCCAAATTTCCTCTTCCCTTGGCTTGGAATTCTTCACGCCATCGCCACACAGAATCGTACACAAGACTCATACTCATCCGGCACCTCACCTTGAGCTGTAGAGAGCTGTCTAGAACATCATTGTCGTTGTGTAGCAGTTTAGAGCCAGCACCACCCCCTCTCCACAACTGGGCAAGAACCTCAGCTAGCCGGCTGGGCAGGTCGTTAGTAGCCACACTAATGGCTCTGATCGCCCGTATGGTACGATTGAACAAAGTTTTTCCATAATCAATGTCAATATGGCGAGCAAAGAAGCTGTTTAAGAGTTTCAATAGTGTAAATCCTGCAGCAACAATCATCTGTAGAATGTAGTTGGAAGCGTAAGCGAGAAAACCACCCGCAGGAATCTCAAGAGCGAAGGCACACTCAAGGAAGAGAGAGGTTGAGAGAAAGAGTGCAAGCAGATCTGTGTTGTACTCTTTCGATGTGGCTGAGTCAAACAACGCGACTAGGCGTAGGTGAAGACCAGCTGCACGCAGGTAGAGAAGATTGATAGCTATAACTCCGGTATTGTTAGCCATGATTATTGGTATAGACATTTCATCTTGAACACCAGATGCTGGCGAGCCTGATAAATCAGTAATGAATGTCCACAAGGTACACGTACACGGTGTATTGGGTCTTAGCTTCTCCTCCAAATCCTGATAATCCTTTGCCAGAAAGGCCATCAAGACCGTTCTCTGGGTGTCTTCAACTAGGCCTACAGGATTCAGGTAGTTGCTGTACAAAGCCTTACTCACCCTGTTGCAAAACTTCTCAATCAGGAGTACTGCTTCAGTATCTTCAGGAAGTTTAAAGCTGGATCCATTTAAGCCAGACGGAGCGAGGGTCCAATCGTAGACTGTAGATGGAGGTTGACCATATCCAGTTGCGACGCTTAGAGTTTTCTAATTACTACCTAAATTCCAATATTCCAAGAAGTGTTTTCTTACCGTTGGGCGACCGCATTACACGCAGCCCAAGTTCTCACTCGGTCTTTCAACTCCTCTTCTCTGAGCTCAATTTTAAATTTCGTAAAGTCCTGAGAATGAGAAGGCCGGTGAAGCCCGATTTGGAGAGACAGTTGAGTCATAAGACCACTCAGTAAAAACGTGGGATCGGAAGACGTACTACTAACAGGTAACGGCCAAGTGCAGAGTATGCAAAGTGCTTTTACCACGAGGTAGCTTTGAGGTACATCTGCTATGGTTGCCCAAAGCAAACGCGTGACTGGCCCAGAAAGAGTGTTTAAAAGGAGAGGATCATGACTATATCGACGAGCAGCAACTGCGACAATGGTCCAAAAGAGGAGGGAAGATGCATCGTAGTAGTCATCTGATGATTTCCCAGGATCTAGCAATGGCAGGAAAGGATGATACAAGGCGAAGAAACTGTCCCACAAGGTCAAATTTGACCTCATTTGAGAGCGAGGATATTACCACATACTGTTGAAACAGGTCTCGGACACGATCGTGAGTCAGAAGTACATCTTCCAATCGCCGCGATGGAAGGATTTGCCCATTTGGACTTCTCATGAATGATCCTCCTTCCAACCCAGATCTCAGATCCAGCAGCGTAGAAACAGCTTCCTGTGAGCCCATATACTGGTCTAGGGTAGACGATAATTGTGATATACTAGGGCTCGCAGAGGTACTTATCATTCGCGGGTTTGAAGGTGCTGTTGGTAATGAGTGCTGGCTGGCAATTCGATTTCGTAGCTCAATTATCTCACGCTCCATCTCAGCGTTCTTACTGCGCTTCCCAACCCGCTTGAAATTTTGCTCAATTCTACACTGAAGATTGAGACGGCGGCACCGTTCACAGGGTATATACGTTGGGGCTTGGATAACATTACACCGTAACTGCCACTTATCAGTACTGAAGGGTTGTCTTGAAGACGTAGCTAGAGGAAGGCGGGCCCCCCAAGTCACCTTTTGCTGCCGACACTCATTGCATGCTCTCTTTAGCCCAGGTGGTCTACTTCTATCCTCGTGTGCTTCACGAACATCTTCCCCACTTCCTGGAGAGCTCTCCAACCCAACATGGTGCTGGGTTCTCTTTCTACTTTTACCTCCTACAGTTTTTGCACTTGTGGGACTGCTGATAGGGCTAGTCAAGTCCGGAGTATCAGTGCTCCCTTCATTTTCAATGGCCAGGCCCAGTGCGTTATTCCCGTGCGAGACCATCGAGAATAGAAATGTAATGAGCACGAAGGCTCCGAAGTCGCTCAATAACACATCCGTCGTCGGATTTGGAAAGGAGGAGGAGGTACCTTATTATCGAAACGGGGTGGGGCCGCGGAGCGGGAAATCCACTCCACCGTTTAGTTTTGATTAGCGCTGTCTTTAGCGCTCCTCGTATGCACGGGGTTTCCGCGCACACTGGGTTTCCGCGCGCTCTAACCTAGAAAGGTTAGTTAAAGATAGTATCAGGTTTAAAGTGTCTATTAAACCCACCACGTAGCACCCACATGCTTGACACAACGCAACATACTGTCAGCTAGCACCCAAACCATGCTGCATTTTATACTCCTTTTTTGAAGAGGTCCCAAGAAGTGAAAGAGCACGATGATGATTAACGCGTGGAGTGGTTGTACTCACTTTTATCGCAAGAGAAAACGTCAGGTATGTAGAGATGGGACTGCCAGTTGGTCGAGCATCGCTTGCATCATGAAGAAGGGAGAAAAAACGCTCTCGCCATTTGAGTGAGAAACGCGACGAGGATTTTGTTGTCACGATTTCATTCCCGCTAAATCCCAAATCCGAATTGTCTACTTTCCAAAGCGCCGTGCATCTCAAGCTCTTTTTTCGAGCGATAAATATCCAGGGGTCCACCAAACGTATTGCGCCCAGCACAAGCATTGTCCCACTCCAAGCTTGGGCTCCGAGGAAGATTCCTTGAGGATCATTCGATAACGCTACGGCGACGGGGCTGCCAACCAGAACCCAAACTGAAGAGCATGCATATGCCATGCTGAGTCCTGTGCCTACCACGTTGAGCGAAGGCGACAGTGCTGGAACCATCACTGTTGTGAGCGTAGTAATCATGCCAGCGAGTAATTCGTAAAGGACGCAATACACTATCCAATCACGTAGGTTGTCATTGCCAGCCTGTGAGACCACTAAGTAATTCCCACCCACCGAGGAAAAATCGAAAAACCTCAATGGTACCGTACAATCTATTAACAAGGCTAGCAACATTCACCCGAAAAGGGTGCCTGCGTGGGTTATAGCGAGCATATGAAAGGGCAAATCATCCAAAATGTGCAGAGACATTTTGGCATACGAATATGTGTAGAAGAAAGGCACTGAAAACCCAGTCTAAGGAAAGAAGAGAATAATTGCGTATATCACGAATGAGACGTCTTTAAACGCGCATGTGTCGATTAAGGAGCGAGTATCTGACGAGGCACTTGCCTCTTGATAGCTCACATAGTGGCAAAGACGGTTGCAAACGTTCTATGGATACAAAACCTATAACGTGTATGGCTCACGCAAATCCAACCTGAGAGTGCAGACATCGAAAGACCATCGGATCAGTGACTTCATATGGACTAAATTGTTAATCTGACGAAGGAAACAGCGTGAATAGTCCCAGTCTCGCTTAAGCTGAAAGCAGACATGCGATCACAATTGCAACAGCACGCTTTGTGCTGAAAGCGGAACTTAGGACTCCTAAGTTAGAACTCCCAAACTTGGTACGTAGAGCAATCCGCTTCCGATCCCGACACAGAACCCTTGAGCCAGGAACAGTTGCCAGTATTGAAAGGCAATAATCAGTACCCTTATGCCAAAGGTAATGCGAGAACTGCCGAGCAAGTGCAGTGTATAAAAATGGCCTGCGCCAAATAGAGACTTTGTCACAACGTCAATAGTACCGAGGACAAAGTCTTCGATTGTCTCGATTATGAGAATGTGAGCGATGATTTGTGACTCAATAGATCTACCTCATCGTATTCTGGGTATGCTCCGAAAGTATCCACAAACCACCCTTCAACTAATGAGCATCAGTGCAATACATGTACAATGTATTGAAAAGTGCTTTACTAGGTACTAAGGAAGAGAAAAAGAAGCCTACATCCTGAATCTACGCGGAGGGTTCACCGTTTAGAGGTTCATTTTCTGTGTCGTTGGATGTGTTCTGATACTTCCAACTACTTCGGGCCTCGTTGGCGAATGGCGTGGCTGATTAAAGTTCTGAAATTCCCCAATGAGATTCGCAGCGCAGTCTCAGACAGAGGGAAGCATGATTTTATAGTAATGAACATCTTACAAAGGAAAACCCGAATCTATATAGTGCGCGAAGGGAAAAACACGGAAGAGCACGATAGCCAGTCATGGCCGGCGCCCATGCTGCAATCGAATATGAAAAGAAGCATCTAGGCGACCATAACCAATGACAAAGAACACACCCACACCATCAAAACAGCCTTCATAAATATCAACATCCTCGTCGTCCCAAACCCTTCTCACATCATCTCTGCGCTCGTTGACGATGCTGGCCTATGCTCTTACCACACCTTCAAATCTACGTGCAAGCAACAAGCTACCCCACAGTCTCCGTGCGTGAAGGATGCCTCCTCATCACCCCAACGCTGGGCTACACGAAAGGTTTCAGGAGCACCTTATCAAGGCGCTAAACAATGTGTGGGATCAGCTGGGTTTTTAGCGTGCAAGCGATTGGTTGCTTCAGTTGGATTTGGCAGGGGTAAGGGATGGGCTTGTTGAGGAAGTGGAGCGATTCTGGATAGATTTACAGTTAGCTCTGACGGCATCTAGAGTTGATCTAACGGTTGAGAGGCCGACGCCGAAGATTGGAGTGATCTTAGAAGAGGGATTTCCGGAGATCTAGACAGCGAGAAGTGCCTCTGCTTTAAATATGTGTCATTGTTGGGGATTTATTCGTACCAAAAGCGCATCTGCTTATCTACGATCTTATTATTGGATGTTCCACAAGTTTGTTTTCGGCGCTCCATTGGATTTGCATTTGGATTAGAGTTACCGTGCAGAACGGGGTGAGTCCGATCCTGTACTGAACATCGTTTGCATGTCCCTGCATGAAGTCTGCAGAAGGTCTGATCTGGAGGACCCAAGAAAATCTTCTTCTTACCGCACATTTCGCATCTTAGATACAGCATTGTCTAAAGTAGGACAAGACGGATATTTTATCTGATCAGCATCCTACCCCCTTCCAATTCGTTCTTCCATACCCCTTCCCCGAATAGACGGCGAAGAAGGTTCGTTGATTAATACAACTGAGCTGTTTAAACTATTGCTGTGGTGGTAGTTGGAAGTAAGTAAGTGTTAATGCATAATGATAATTGCATAAATTGGGAGTTGTGACAGATATCCTGCCAATTTGAAGTCGCTAGAGGCTTGATCACTGGCAGGGGCAGGTCCAGATGATGGCTAAAAGCCGTTGTATCTACGATTTGACATGGTGACGTTAGATTTGTTGTCACGCTTTGATTTGGGGGATCCTGGTAGTTTGTTGTTAGAATTCTGTCAGCATGGTGGTTTCCACCCTCTGCTCGAATTGCAGCTGTCTCTAGGCTTCTATGTGTATCCATCTTCTCGGGTTTGACGGTGGGCCTCACCGCAGATATCGCTTTGTGGGGGGTGTAGCTCGCTGCATGAAATAGTGCAGATTTAGTTTTAGACACTCGAAGAGTATTGGGATTTGAAGAAACAACTTTTAGAAGTCATGGCACCTGTGGGCGTCAGAAAGCAGTACAGACGGCTGGGGTGAGACGGTATTAGATGGGAAGAACGGTCACATTGCTGGTGTATTGAAAGAATTTGAAGATAAAACCCCGCTGGTTCGATGGAATACCCACAAAACATTTCACAGCTTCTCATCATGTGACATTCTGGCGGCATTCGTCAAGAAATCCTGTAGATGCGTCGGATATCAGTCATGGAGCGTGCTAGTCAATCACAGACATCTTCAGTGGATCAAGGCAATGACTGTTAACATCTTTGATTGACAATTGAGCTATGTGACATGCATGAAGAAAGCGAATCCTCCATTGGGAACAACCGTAGCCATCACCCTACATCACAACGCCCGAATTGCTTGCAATACGCTGAAGATTGTTAATGCAGGTTCTTCTGGTAGTGACGATGGAAACGACATACCGGCCATAGCTCTGCAGCCTCCTTTCCGACAGGTCCCGTAATAGCTGATCCCTTCATTTCTCCCTTCGGATTGACAATCTATTCACCACTTAATCAGCCACTACATCTCTTGCCTTGTATTCTCTGCCTCCTCCGCTCCAATGCATCTTCCCAACGCCCAACAGCCATTCTGGCTGGTGCTAACTCACCACACCAGCATTATCCTCAAAATACAGATACACCCCATCCGCCCTTCTCCACGGCTTGCTCTGCCTCACTACTACCGCAGGCATGACCTTTTTCCGTAATTCGGGCTTTCCCTTCTTCACTGTAGCCATAACCATATCACCAACACCGGCAGCAGGGAGGCGGTTAAGACGAGCGCCGATGCCTTTGACGGAGATAATGTAGAGATTTCGGGCGCCGGAGTTATCGCAGCAGTTCATGACGGCACCGCTGGAAGATGAGTATCAGTACTACTTCAGAGTAGCTCGAAAAGCGCCTGTAGAGACTGTCGGAGGTGAACGCACACTGGGAGACCGAGGGTCATCTTGAGCTTGTTGCCCGAGGCACCACCGCGTCTGTGTCACACTCAGCTGTGGTTTCCTAGTTTAGAATCAAGAGAAGCTTGCCCTCTCTTAGACATCTTGGTTGATTATATGCGATGACTTGTCGCGGATGCTGTCGTCAATAAGTTTCGATTTCGTCGTGCTCTTCAATTTCGATGTGTGGGCTCCGGGCGCAAGCGAATTTCACGCTATCCCGTTCTGAGGAAGCACGGTCGCAAAAGTACTAGAGCCTATTGGGTTAGATTCAACACATCGACCTCACCTCATCCATTGCAGTCCTTTGCCCTCGTTCCTACCTACCACTTGTTCATAATGTGAGTTTGGCAATGCGCAGGGTTAGTTAGTCTGATCACCGCTTGAACCTGAGCTTGCGAGCCTGCAGATTTTCCTTTTCCAAAAACCTACAACTAAGCTTATCGCGGTATGACAGAACCCTTTCCTTCTAAAGCTAAACCAACTACTGGTGAATATTGTGGGTACCACATTGGACAAGCAAATTTCAAGACCTGCCGAAGTACGAGCTGAAACAAACGAGAATCAAAGACAAAAAATCAGAGCTCAGTCACGATCCTGTCCCAGGACCAACATTTCCTTTTTCGATAAAAGTTAAGCCGTCATATACGCCAACAAACTCAATTCTCTCATCTTCTAGTCCTCACGTCAGTCTTCCTCGCCTCAGAACTTGATAATAAGGATTTACACGACTTACATATCATAAACGTAAACGAAAAATCCGGATGGCACTCATAGACTGCTTTCCGAGGTCGCACAACAAGACCAAAAGTCACCTTCCTCAACGTCCGAAAGATCTGGTGTAAGAAGGCGCTTCGGTGACTCAACTCGAAGTGGTTTGTAGATGACCTTCTGGCGAGCAGCATTTGACGAACCTTCGATAGGCCAATGTGAACACGAGTTGTTAACATCTCTGTTCTGGTTTCGTGATTTGATGTACTCTTGCGCGTTTACGATGGTTTTTGTCATCTTGTCGTTAGGAACCGACAATGGTTTACTCAGCCCTTTGGTCTCCGTGTTCCTTCTTGCTTTAAGCGGCCGGTTTTCTCTAAGACTCGAATGCTTGTCGATGACTACATCCTCGGGAAACAATATCCAGTCTTCCATTGGCGGCGATGGTGCTGGCTGGTGGATGACTACGTCTTTCGCCTGCTTGCATTTCTTTGACTTGTCGATCTGTTTCAGTGATGTCTGATGCTTGTGTACCGACCTGCTGGCCGACATGCTAGCGGACGTGGTTGACGACGGCATGGTTGGATGGCAGCGGAGTGTTACGAGAAACTGTCAATCAAAGGTGGGGTGCTACACAAATAAAAAAGAAGAAAGTCTTAAGCGAGTTACGATGATGCTTGGAACAACGAACTTGATGACAATGGTTGTGGTTGATGATTATTTTGCGAGGGCTAAGAGATGGTAGATTTAGAAGGTGAGTGAGGAGAGTGTAAGAAAGAGGAAGAAAGAGGGGGGCACACGCAGGTTTTGATGTTCGTTAGGGGCTTAGGGTAAGCGAGACCGGCCAATGGGACAGGGGTTTATGACTACGGCGTGTCATCTCACATCCAGCCGAGGACTACCCTTTTATGGAAGATGCCTACCTTGCTATCAGTTTGACTTCCTAAAACATCCATCATCATCCTCGTTCGTTTTGGTTTCTACCGCACATCGTTGGATTCTGCCAAGACTTTTGCTCGGTTACGCACCGGATGCCTTGTTTTCACCGAGTCCTCTTGACTTCCTCCCCGTGGTTGCCTTGGCCCTTCAGCAGGGGCTTCTTCGAAGGCCTCTTCGCCTTACGCTGCATTCCGATCAATCTCTTCATTAACATAGTCATGAGACTCGCAAGATGTGAAGTCATCACCAGACAACAACATATCACGTGATCTATAAGGAAACGATCATGTGATCTTATCTGAATTCACCTTACTATCTTATGTCACTTCTACTTCGATGTAAGTGAGATACTAACACACGAAATTGATTTAAATTGTCGACTTGTTTCGGCCTGTGCATGATGATACTTACTTTTACTCCCGTCGTACCTCATCGTCACCCTAGCTCATTATTCTTCTACCGGTATACGAAATGACGTACATTTGTACAAAGAACCAGGTACCGCTATATGATTAAACCCATCATTGCGTATGTTTCAATACAATACTTGCCAATCTGTACAACCTCCACCTGACGCATACCATGAAAGCATTGACACGTACGGAGGCATCGTCTGAGCCGAACACTTGCCCTCAAAGCCTGTGCACTCCCTGTTGGAAGGGATTTTTCATGCTTCAGTCTATATCTTTGCCCTCTGTGTATGTCATAAGTGGTGCTCCAGGCACCTCCTTGCCAACTATGATTTCTTGGAACAATTCGTCCTTACTCCGCTGGAGCACCTTTTTTCTTAGAGCTTGAGGTTTCCTTACTTTCAATAGGTGTCACTTGTAGAAAAATTTCCCTAATCATGGGATTTACACATCCGTTCCTAGTCTCTCAGTTCGAACCCTTCGGAAACCTTGATTCTTCGAGATAACTATTCAGGGTGCGAAGTTGCCATGTAAAAGTTGTTTAACTGATAAGGAAAATAATATTTCCGTATAAAGTGAAGAAGTACAAGCGTTGAATTACGCACCACAATTTACTCTTGAATCTTTCCAGCCTAAACAGAGACAACTCTTTTCTGACATCTATAGAGCTTCGGCCCCACAAGGACGTAACCACAAGATGTTCGTTTATATGAGAGAACAAATTCGATCTTCTTAATAGCGTGTGCATCACCAAGATCATGTATGTGGCCTGGTATCTTCCGCTGAATGCCCATTCTTTAGACCCAGGTCCCTCGATATGAAGCCTCGAAGAGACGAAGTATTGTAATCTCAAACTTTCCCGGATGTTGAAGTTTGGAGGTAGGAAGTCTGGTCTTGGCAGGGAAAGTAAGAACTGCGTGATAGGCTTGGAGGAAGTGGGCTGAAGAGGTGAATGGTGGCGATTATGTTGCTGAAAGAGTTGGGTCATTCTTGGGGTATAGTAGTTGAATTTGGGAGGATAGTTCTGTTCTTTCCGCGATATAGAAACACGGTGCAGGATGACAAATGCACGCAACGGATTGAACACAAAACATGTGCATGGAATCTACAATTATCACACCCCATACCACTATCCAAAATCAGCAATATACAGCGCCACTACTCCTCAAGCCCCAAGAAACCACCGCACCCCTACCTTAGATAATAATCAAATTACTAATCGGCACCCCCTGCGCCTGCACACTATACCTCCTCTTAACCCCTACCCCCCTCGCCCTCTCAAATCCACCATACACCTCCTCCCCACCCCCCACCATAACCATCGGAATCGGCCGATACCGCGGTAACCCACTACTCGTTTCTTGCTTCTTGTCCAGCAGCGGCCTGATCAGCCACCCCTGCGGCACGTCACCCTCGTCTTCCTCGTAGGAAACCACGATTACGAGTTGAAGACTGGTTTTTGACGGGGCGAAAGTGGGGATGTTTTCGAGTTTCTGGCTAAAACTGCAGCCGCCGCGTTTGAGTACCAGAACTTGATTTTCTCGCGGGATGTGCGCGGGTAGGCGTTTGTGGCAGTTTTCGCCGGCAACGTGGATCGAGTGCCAGAGCAGGGGGCCTTGAGGGCCGCCGTTGATGTCTGGACCAAGAGCTTCTTCAATGTCGGGGAGGGGAGCAGCACCCGCACCAGTGGGGGTGATGGCGGGGACGTAGTGGCGGTGGAGGGGTTGGGCGGTCGGGCTTGGGGGGTCGTGGAGGAGGGACGTTACATGCTGGATGAGGGAATTTAGGGCGAGGCGCATGGAGGATGCTGCATCAGCTTCCTGTTCTGGAATAGGCTCAAGTTTGGCAAGGGACTTTGAGTCCATGATGAAGCTAAGGGTATCGGGTTTGGTGGTGTTGATCTGCTTGGTTAAAGCTGGGACAACGTCGATAACTAGATCTAGCATGGAAGCATCGCGAACTCTCGTGAAGTTTGGGTCCAAGGGGTTGACAACGCTCGAAGCAACGTCTTTCGCGAGAAAAATTCGCTCATCTTTACCCAAAAGGACGTTGTTGATGGCTTGCACTCGGAATAGATCACCCCTACTTGCGCCATCATCAGAAGCGATTGGCACATCTTGGATCATGCCTAGGCGTACACCGCCCATGGAGTTAATCAATATTCCATTTCCGATTCTTTGCAACACACCAGGTCCCAGATTGACCATATTCGGAAGAGGAGGAAATGTGATGTCAAAGGTGGGCCTGGCAACAATTTTTGACGAAACCCCATTGTAGGGAACTAACTCTAGAGGCAACGTCCACGGGAAGTATGTGTAATTTGAAGGGGATCGCACATCTGCCAGAGATATACTCGGATGGTCACTAGAGTACTCGACGATAGGAGACTCCAGGTTCTCAGGTGTCGGCATTAGGTGCAGCCGGGCTAGATTAGCAGCGTGGAAAATGTCATTCCGTGCAGCTGTCGCAGAAAGGCTGAACGGTATCGTTGCTGGTGGTACAGGACAGTCAGCTTCACTAATCATGTCTTGCATTTCCTCGGCTGTATAATAATTGCTCGGATCAGATTGCGGACGACTTCGCTGCGTTTTGTCTTTACGGGGAAGTATCAACGGGTGTCCCTCGGTGCTGAAGACGAAAGGTGCGTCGAGCTTGTTCAAAGGATGTTCAGTATCAAACAGCAGGAAGAGGTATTTCGTGGTCTCTCCAAGAAAGAAACTTTCCATCCGGTCGCTGCGTTCGCCACTCCGCACATCCTGGATTCCGGCCCACCCACATTTTGTCCAACATCGCCTTTTGATGTCTCGAAGTACCATTTCACCAACATGCAAGTACCATGGATCGCGAGTCGCCCGATACAGATGATAAGTTGACTCAATGAACTCAGGTCTACCACCCCACCAACCGAGACCACCTTCAACACTGCCAGATGACGTTGACCATCTTTCTGGTAATGCAGAATAGCGAGTCCATATAGCTGTGAACAAAAGGTGTATTTCAGTCGCTTCCTCAAGATCGCCAGTCATAGCCAGAAGGCCTGGATAAAAGGCGCTCAAACTATCAAACCAAAATGCTCGAGCAGCACCGGTGTAAAGATCACCCTGGATGTAATGAGGGTGAATATACGAACTGCCACGACGTAGATAGTGATTTATTGCACTGTGCGAGGTTTGCCAGACTTCAAGAAAACTCTCAGCCATCTGCTGTTCCTTTGAAAGGGCTGGCAGGAAGCTCAAAGTTGGAGAGTCCCGTGCATGGAATGTATCAGAATCACTAGGTGAAGGGGATCCAGACAAGAGAACATAAGATTTTGCAGCATATTCATAAAAGCTGTCAATTCCTGCACCAATACCTGTGAACGGACTAGTCCACAATCCTGTTTCAGCATCAATACCGGAGCCGATGAGTCCAAGAGTGCTTCTTCGTTCCCAGACAGACCAAAATGCTTTCTTGGCTAATTGCTCATAGCGCGAATCTCCTGTAAGCCGACTTAACGTAGTAAATTCTAATACAAGGCTACCAGCCCCAGCGCTACATGTTTCGGTTAGTTCGCCAATCGGCTGTTGTATAGGTTGGCACTGGCCATCTTCGGCATTGTTATTCAACGGCGAATTCAGATAGAAAGGAATGCCATGGCGAAGGTTTACTCTGGGATAGGGCAAACCAGTCGCGGTATGAAAAGCAGGGACTAGGCGGTTTGCAAGGTCTTGTGCAAGTCGTAATAATTGTCCGTCATATGTGAAGCTCCTGGACCATCGGATGCGCTCACTTCCACGACCACTGTTCACCGGTCGGTTGCCACTCTGGTGCCTTGGGTTGTATCCCCTTATTGGCAAATCCCCAACAGCGAATAGATGCGCACTTAAAAGCCCACCAACGCCTCGGATAACCGTCTCGAAAACCTGGACCTTACTATCCAGATCGAAACCTCTGCTGCGTAGTCCTTTCCCTTCAGGGCCTGCAGATCCATCTCCATATTGCTCTATTAAAGCCGCCACACTCGTTTTAAAGTACTTCAGAGCTTTGTTTTGACCACCTGCGGTTGTAGGAGAGGAAGCTAAAATAGCTAACGTTGAAAGACTGTCGATCAAAGTCAACGAATAGTTTCCGAGGGCATCATTTAGCTCAATGTGTGCTGGATTGGCGCGGTCTCTGGTCAATGGCTTGCACGAGATAGGCCGTAGTTCATCCTCAGGGAAAGCATGCTTCATATAGTTGTCGTACCCATGGTAGAACATATGCTCAGCTTCTAATCTATACGATCAATTAGTCGTTGTTGCAAGTCGCAAAGCAAGTGCAAACACTGACCTCAACTCTTTGATTTGAGTATATGTCATGCCCTGGCCACAGGCCACCCAGAGTAAGAGTATCAGGAGGCATGACCACAAGTATGAACCCTGGAAGTTCGTTTGGTGGAGAACCTCTAACGGGATGTGGCATCTTGAGGGCATTACAGGAAAAGCAAGGAGAAGTACGCGACATAGAACCTGTGTGTTCCGGGTAAGGATAGCATTTCATTGAGAGCTCAGACGTAGATCTACAGAAGAAGATTTTATGTCACACAATGGAGCTGGTGAATCAGCGTGTTAGGTCCGATGAAGCCACCATGGCATTCGCCGGCGGTTAGTACCTTAGCGCGTTGTTAACTCGCAACAAAGTTACGCCGAGGGTCGAGCTCTTTGACTCAACGACGACCATTTTATCCCAGATTCACGAGGATTTTACGCTCTTGAAAATGCACCACAGCACCAATTAGTCGTTGGGGAAGCTTGGTAGTTTAACAATATGGCTGCGGACCTCGCTTCTCAAGTGCTCGACGCATTGTCGCATAGCGATGGACCAATACTCAGCGCTGAAGCATTTGCTTCGACTCCTTCATCAACGGTCAAGAGCGCGCTCGATAGATTAGGGTCCCGGGAAATGATTACATACAAAACGATTGACCGAGAAGAAGCTATCTTGACGCTTGAAGCTGAAGGTATAGCGGCAGATGGAAGCCACGAAGCAAAGGTATTCGAGGCAGTGCGGCAGGCTGTTGAGGGGCTGAAAATTGGGGACCTGCCAGTACGTTGGCTCAATCGTATGCCAGCACGGGAAGATTTGGCGAGACTACGATGAGTAACTAACAAGAAGGATAGGCAATTGTGGGCAAGGAAAGTGCAAAAGTTGGACAGGGCAAAGCTTTCAAAGTGGGATGGATTAAGAAAGATAAGGACACGCTAAGGGCGAACGTACGCATCGTCTTCGTAGCCATACAGGCGTACGCTTTGACACATGAGTATAGACAGATTCGATTGTCGATACAAGTAGAGAGCAACTCCAAATCATACAAAAGACGCGCTCACATCCAGACGCAAAAGTGATCAACGACCTGAGAAAGAGAAAGTTGATCACTATGCAAAAGGTTATAAGTTACGAATTCAACAAAGGCCCGAAGTTTTCAACGGAATTCGTCAAAGAGGAAACTGATCTAACCGCGGATATGTTGGCAAGGTAAGACTTACTGCTCGAGAACTACCTACGTGGGAAATGTTACTGAAACGCTTAGCGGTGCATGGAAGAACGTGCATTTCAAACCTTACAACTTCAAAGCCAAAGGAGCTGTGACGCCCAGTGGAGCATTACACCCTTGTATGTACACCTAGCAAAGTCTGCTCTTGTAAATAATATAATATCGCTAACTCTTTGAGCAGTAAACAAAGTTCGACATGAGTTTAGGCAAATCTTCTTTGAGATGGGATTTGAGGAAATGCCAACAAACCGGTACTGCGTTTACTATCGATATCTGCATGACACTGACAATGTTGCAGCTTCGTAGAGACGGGCTTCTGGAACTTTGACGCTCTTTTCGTACCCCAGCAACATCCTGCACGAGATCTCCAAGACACTTTCTACATCTCCGACCCACCACTTGCTGATAAACCCGGCGCAGATCCACAGAATCCTGAAGCCATACTTAATGGCTCAACATCTGGTCATAACAAGCAACCCGGTGCCGGTCTAGACTACAAGAAATATTGGAATAACGTAAAGGAGGTTCATGAGAAAGGTAAGTATGGATCAATAGGTTACCGATACCCTTTCAAAGACGAAGAGTCACTCCGACTTGTTTTACGAACACATACTACCGCCATCTCGACCTATATGCTGCACAAACTATCCGCAAACCCTCGGCCTGCCCGGTATTTCTCGATTGATAGGGTTTTCAGAAACGAATCCGTCGATGCCACACATCTTGCAGAGTTTCATCAGGTGGAAGGAGTCATAGCCGACTTTGGCCTGACCTTGGGAGGGCTCATTGGATTCATGGAGGTTTTCTTTGCCAAAATGGGAATCCATAAACTCCGCTTCAAGCCTGCGTACAACCCCTATACAGAGCCCAGCATGGAAATCTTCGGGTTTCATGAGGGGCTTGACAAGTGGGTCGAGATCGGAAATAGTGGTATGTTCAGGCCGGAAATGCTGGAACCTATGGGGTTGCCCAAGGATATGAGAGTGTACGGCTGGGGGCTGAGTTTAGAGAGACCAACCATGATCAAGTAAGTCTTTTCCGAGTAACTGCTAGGAAATGCTAACATGTTGTTTAGGTACGGCGTCAGAAATATTAGAGAGCTCTTAGGACATAAAGTTGATCTGAACTTCGTAGAGAATAACCCCGCCGTACGCTTAGAAAAGGATTAAAGCATATCAATGATGTTCATAACTTTGGAGCACTCTCCGAGCATTAATAGCAGTGTCCGTAGGAGTACCGTCTTCGGGATTCTACTCATTTTTTGCCGTGTCTGACCCTTTGGTGGCTTTCATCGGTAAGATGTTCGCGAGTGTTTTGCTCTCTTTGCCGTCTGGTGATCCACTCTCGTTCATTGGCTAGATTGGATACAGCTCAAAGTAAACGGAAATATAGCGGTGATAATGCTCATAACGTTTCTACATGGCTCAGGATGCAGATTCTAACATCACTAACAGACTGCAGCGCCCGTCTGGCATCCAGAAATCTTGAATTGAAAATACGACTTATGTCTAGAGAGTCATTTGGATGGTCATGAAGACAACGAGTATTTTTAGGTACAAGAACAGAACCTATTATCTTCACCAGATCGAAACCTTGCAATCATCAACGAGCTTTTCTATCATGTGCATCATCGCATCCTCGATCTCATGAAGTCTGGAATAAGATAGAAGGTTGGGGGAGCGGGGATGGACGCCTTGGACGCCTGGGACGCCTGGGACGCCTGATGTTGTGTCTAGCCCACATGGCACCATACATATCGCATTCAAACTTCAATGACCGTGCAAGGTAGAAAGACGAGATATAATGCCGTGGTAAAAGGTGCTGTAACGAAGCTGCATAGCAGTCCCTTCTAACAAGCACACTCCATATTCCACATCCATCAACGACGATTCCACACAGACTCACTGTAATCGGATGCTTAACATAAGGATGTCGGTTTAACCATCGAGGTGCAGCGCCTACAGTTCTGAAACTCGCTTACTGTACTGTAACGTTAGGCGTTCAACCATCATGAACGCTAAAAATAGAGCTCCGAGCTAGTGAGGGCTGAGAACCTACCTTACTGTTAGACGCCAGGGACGTCTTCAGGCGGTTCAGACCCTCTGGGACTCTTTGGCTACGTCCATTGCTTGATTGTGGATTTGTGAGCTCCATTGACTTACCCATCCAATTAACTGGGTACGGACAGCGATATGAACCTGAATCTTGGGGCTTCTGGGGGTTTGGAGGTTAAGTCCGGGCTCAATCATTATCCGTGTTGGATGCTGCTGAACGACATTTTCAGCTGCCCGTTTCCGCTCGTACCCCTCAGCTCCCTAACTGCTAGAGCTGATTGTTAGCCAATATGTCTAGCCTCAGGCTCCATCTAAATACCTTCCTCAGGTAAGGTACCTTTCGATGAGGCCGAGCTTAGACTAAGCCCATCCAGCTAGCTGAATGCTTCGGTTTTTGGATGGCTACCTTACCTTTAATCTCTTATATGTTGGTTTTGTATCCCTACTGTTTTCTACTTCTTTGCGACCTTCGCAGAAATGTTCAACGCGCTTTTCGCGTTCCTTTGTGCTCATTAAGCTTTCCAACGCCTTCTTCTAGCCGGAAAATTGCGATAGTCAAAACTTGGCTGTAGCTGTTGGAAAGTCTTCTATCTCCATTCTACCGCCACTCTTTTTTTCCATCATGTGGCATAGACCTGCACCGACGGAAACTGAATACACGCCGGTACAAGAAAAGGACAGGCAGATTGAAACGTCGATAGAATCCTTGTCCAAGTTGTCGCCTGAAGTAAAACATTCCACGAGAAGTCGCAGACGCTGGTCGTGGCATTTCCTTTCCCATCTGTTTGCCTTGTTGTGGCTCGCTCCCATCATCGCTCTGCTGGTCCTCAACTACAAGAGACATGTCATTGGTGCTAGTGTCTGGTGTCCAAAGGGGAAATGTTCGGCCGATCCTTTCGGCGACAATGCCATTGCCAGGGCGGAGGAATTGGACCTACACGACCATGATATCTTGGGTGCGCTCCAATTCGTGGCGAAAGCCTTGGAGATATGGTTCATGATCGCAGCTACAAGCCTATTGTTCGATGTCGCAATGTTGTTCGCAAGGAAAGGCCGTGGTCTTCCTGTCGGCTTCTTGCTGACACACTTGGAATTTGGCGACATTCGCAATTTGTTGAATCCACTCCTATGGACATCACCTATTCCACACCCTAATGGCAGGTCAGAGTCCCGTGCACGGATGATCAAACTTTACCTTTTCGCCATTCTTGCCGCTTTCCTTACGATCTTGACCAACATGATGGGCCCAGCTACCGCTGTTTTGATTCTGCCAACCCTTCAATGGGTAGATACCACAAAAATGCCGGCGCAAAGATTCAATGGGACTGGTCTAGCTTTGGCTCCTGCAGGCCACTCGCTCATAGGCTGCGATAACAAGACCCTGCGGGCGGAAAACTACTCATGTACTTCGGATTTCTACGGTCCGAGTTTAGATGCGTGGGCCGCGTCTGGTATCGAGTCTTCAAAGCAATCAAGGTACTTCGGGTATACTATCTCCAGTGGTTCTCAGGAACGGGCGGTGCAATTCACACTCAATGGTACAGCCAATGGCAGTCTTACATGGATCCCGAATCGGCAGGTTTTGCGTAGCCTTTCGCTCGACTATCTTAAAACTAGTGGATATATGCTCCAATACGATCCACCAGTGGCGCCAGATCCGATTTTCAATAACTCCCTACAGACTATATTGCAACGGGAAGGACCAAGTATTGGCGTGGAAGGAGATTGCTACAACGGTGGAAACCAGTCCATTATTACGGTTGCTGCCAACAAGGAAGTCCGCTGCTACAGTAATTGGACAATAGACACAATAAGTTACTACACCAAGGTACGTACAACAATACTGTCGAGTCATAAACATGCTGACATGGTGGGTCGTTTAGTGTATCTACGTGGGTAGTGGTTGGGGTAAACCCGAAAACGCTCAAAATCGATTCTGGCTCGGCAATGCCGACCCAACAATCACAGCCAACATTACGGCTGTTGATATTTACTTCTCGGATAAGGCCACTTACTTCAACGAAACCGCAGACTTTGGTTCCGGTATCAAGCAATGTCTCGTAAACAACACAAATCCTTCCTGTGACTGGGAAAAGATATTTTCCACGGATCTACCTGGCGACCTGAAGAACACCTCCACTAACGTCGGCATGACCGTCTACGAAATCCCAAACTCACCAAACCCAAACGCTCGGGTCTGGTGTGACTCCGTCGCCTATCTTAGTTTCCCGTCATACTCATTAGACACCTCCCCAAGCTCCAACGACCAAAACCTCGTCCAACTAGACCGTCTCACCTTAGATCATGCCGCTGAACCTCTCGTCGTAAACCCCGGCTGGATCCTCGCCGCGGTAAGCATATTTTCAGAATATATCTTTGCTATTCAAACCTAACCATGAGTCTTGAGACATGTCTCTGGAGTAACCTACCCCGCGAACCTATTTCATACCTCAAGGAGTCTTCCAAAAAAGAGAAATGCTAATTCCGAATCTTGCAGTGGTCCGTCGATTCAAACGGCACCGTCGACGGCAACCGCCAAATCGCACAGGAACTCTCCCGCGTCCTCCCCGAGTTCTACACCACCGCCGACGCCTCCGCAAACACCACCCTCACCCTTGACCAAACCGAATTCGTCTTCCTCCACTTCTACGCCCACTTCCAAGCCATGTCCCTTGTCAACTACCACTGGTACAACGACACCTCCCCCCCCCTCCCCACTAACGACCCTACCCACCCGCTTTTCCAAACCTGGGCCACGCTGCACGTCTGGGCGTTTGGGCTCAGCGATAAGACGTCGAAAATGGGCGTCGTGATTGCTATTATCGGCGGCATCGTCGTACTTTTCCGGACGCTACTGGGGGTGGTGACGGGGATTCGGGATCGTTCGACCGTGGACCTATTTATTGCGGCGCTGGAGCATCAGAATCAGGGTGAATTTGAGGGATTGCAGGAGCAGAGTCATCGGGCGAAGGTGAGGTATGAGATGTTGGAGGATGCGAGTGGGAAGCCGATGTTTGTGCCGGAGAAGCCGTATCTGGATTCCCCTGGAGGAGGCGCTGATGTTGCATGAAAACGACAGTGATGATGTAATGGGCCCGATTATCGTGGGTTGGTGTTCAGTGGCGTACGGGAGGGTCTTTTTAACGGTAGCAATTTCTTACGTGCCAGGGATGTGGAGCCTTCGGTTTTATTGGCCCCCATAAAAACCGCAGTCAGTATCCGATAGCAGTATCATTTTACATCCGCTTTCAGACTTCAATAAAACCAAGTTTTTTTCAGTTCCCGAGTCCCGAAACCATTAATAATCAATAAATGGAATCCCTTGTCACATACGGGGACGGGCAGGCTATCGAGGCACTACCTTAAACTCCGGCTCCTCTACAGTATGTAGTACTAGGGCCTAATGATGCATATACTGTATACACCTACATACACTGAACCCACTAGTGATTCCTTCCCTGAACTCCCCGCCATCCAAGGCCCTCTTTATCCTTTCCAAAAACAACCAAATGGCTACTCGCCCCCAAAAATCCCTTTTCCGAACCTAGGTAGGATATCTTCTTTCCAGATGCGTACACGAACGGCAATTTTTTTTCTCCAACGTTTAGTCTGTTGTGGGGATGGAGATGTGATTTAGGGTTTTTTGGGGATATTTTAATTTGGGGGTGTGGTGGGGGTTGTGGTAGGCAAGGAAGGAGGGGGGAGGTAGGATGCGAGTGAGTTGTTGGTGGGAAGGAGGGGGAAAAGGGGTATATGAGATGAGGTGGGGGGAAGTGGATGGGAGTGTGTGTGAGATTGGAATATAGAGCTTCTATCTTCAGTCAGGATTGCCGGAGATGGGTATGATACGCGTTTTATGCGGCCGTCGAGTGTGCAATCAAGACTGGTGCGTTCGATTGCTATTTTTTTGGTGGCGTCTAGACACCCGTGAAGGTGGGGAAGTTCACATTTTGGTTCGACTGTGTGAAAAGGTGTTTGGTCGCTTGAGAATTTGACGAGGATATGTAGATACCTATAAGCGTTGTTCTGAGCTTGGCGTCTGTGAGAGGGGCCGGAGATGAATTGGGAGGTGTGGAAGGGGTCTGGGCTTTATTGGAAGAGCTTTTATAAGGTGAAGGGATTTTCCGGGAGGTAAGGTGAGCTTCTTGTTTCTTCTTTTCTTGCCATGGTTGGGGGTGGTAAGTGTTGATTTCCTGTCTGTGGGTCCGCTTAGTAGTGGTTGGCGCAAGGCTCTTCTCGTCTAGAGGGAACGATATCGATGGGATGGGCACTTCCGTGGCATATGTGACAGCTGTGAGCGAGTATGATGAATATAAATTGAGTATCGGCAATTTTTGTGGTCCCGGAGCTCCCAGGTAGACTCCATATCTGCGTGTTATGGATTATTAAGTCATATTCGTTGTAAAAGCGTCTGAGTCCATTGAAGCAACTCCACGCTTTCACTCATGGAAGTATCCTGGAAATGAAGCCGAGTTTGGTCTTGTCCTTGCAGCCATCAAGCACCAGGAGCAGGCCAACACTTCAGCAAATCCTCCGCCGGCTCGACCACCCCAGCAAACACAGCAGCCCTGAAATTTTTATCCGCAAAATCTGGCTTCGGACCAAACGAGCAGTCGATGCAACGCCGAATAGCATCTGACAAACCGTCTCCACACTCGCCCTGCACTTTCTTCTGCCAAGCTAGAGCGGTACAATGATCGGTTAGGTCGTTTGGTTCGTTATTGGGGCCATAATAAGTTTTTCGGAATTTTTGGTCTTCAAGGACTTCGCCGAAGCAGAGCTCTAGGAGCAGGACGCCGAGGGAAAAGAGGTATTTCCTACAATCGTACTCCGTCGGGTTGGATCGATTTATATCCGAAGATCTAGGTGTTGCGTTACTTTTCAACAATGGAAAGCTCTGGGAAATATAAGGATATTCGATGAGGGGACGTCGGGATTCATCGCTGGCTCTGAGGAAGAGAATATCTCGTTTGTTCCATGAGTCTGTGAGCCATGGGGTTGAATGAAGCTGTAGAACAGATGAGGCCAAAACAGCTGCGATCGTGAGTCGTTCTTGCCTTGTAAGTGTGTCATGTCCATCGGTAGAGGTAGGTTTGCCATCTTCAGACTTGTGTCTAAGTAGACTCTCTAGTGTCGCGGTCTCGAAAGGTTCACCAGGCAGTCTTTGGTCGCTCATTGGATGTAGCACGTGCTTGCGCTTCTGTTCGTCGATTAGGTAGTGAAGTTCGTCTTGCCGAGTTCCCCAGTTCTGCAGATATGTGCAAATGTCATAAATTTCCTGTACGTTAGGTTCGTGGGATATGCTGGTAATGGTCGAAGAGACAGAAAGGAATGGTAGGTTAGGGTGTATGGCGACCTCGAATCGGGTTTGCTTTTTTGCTTTCGCGGATCGGAACGGAAATCCACTAAGAATGTTCAAGTTCTGTCAGTCACGATCACTTAGTCAGAGTAGAGCAAAGAAATCATAATTAATTATGCGACGAGTATATAGATGTAATGAGTTTGTAATTATACCTTTTGAGTATGCTCTCGGAACCGTGTTGACTTGCTCCGGTTGCACTTGCTATACTCGAGGTTACCACCCTATTCGTTAGATCAATCCTATTTGTCGCAGGAGCTACATTATGCTGAAGCTCGAACTGTTGCCGGGCTTTAGAAAGATAGTCGCCAGGGTGGCTCGGCAACTCTGCAAACTTCTCAGTCAAGTCGAAATCATCACAGACACGGATTTCAACATCTTGAGCAGGTTTTGTATGCGTTCCACGTGAAGCTTCTCCTAAACCGAAGCGAGCTTGAAGATGTGGTGTAGGAAAACAACCACTTTCCAACCGTTTGTTAAGCTGCAGCTTCACATCATGGGCCCCTTGACAGTCACAGCACCATTTTGTTTTCAATGCAAAATGAAGACTGAGTGCATAGTCCTGTACTCTTTGAAACAGTGTCATCGGAGGAGATGAGCTCTTCCGACGTTCTCTCAGTACGGAAATCTCATCAGTAGAGCCCAGTAGCTTTGCAAGGTCATCATTATACCCTGCCAGAACCTTGACTCGTTTGAACTTTTTTTTTGAGAAACTTATTCTGATGCGCTTCATTTGGTAGTCCCAACCGCCGGTATCGTTGCGAAACCAAGTAACCTGTAGAGTATAGCCCCATTAGAATTTCTCTTTGAATAAAACAAACTGAATCCTCGATTTTGTACCTACTTTCTGGCCTTCGATTCCTAGTAGCCTTTTCAATTCTTCAGCAATCTTTAGCATTTTCTGAACGATTCGCATGTAGTTATCGTAAGAATTTGAAAGCCTTGCTTGAAGTCTCTCCTCAAGCCTCGGCCCTTGCCACAAAGCTCCGGTCGGGTCATTGAGCAGATCATTCATCTCATTATCTGATTCGATGAACGGGATCAAAAGCTTCTCAAGGTTATTGTAGAAGAGAATTTTTTGAGTATCAAGGTCGTCAATGAAAGTTATGAATTCCGTTCGAAACATCCACCATTCTTTCAGAGGTTCAAAGCCTTCTCTGTAATTCTCTAGGGCTGACACCAGAATGGGAAAAGCGGCGAGGCATAAGCCTACCGTTTCGACACCTGTGAGCATCTTTTGGAGATCTCAGAGGCGATTGGATTTCTAGACTCTCCAGCCTACGGTTTCACCAGGTCATCTCAAGAAGCTCTATAAGCACCTATACCAGCCTTAAACCTTGTATCGTCGTCTATGCCGTACTCTGAACATGAACACAAGGGTCAAAGGAGATGCGAGAAAGAACTTCGAGGTTCAGCCTCGTGGAGCACGCTAAGCCCAACGTGGCAAACTATCCGCAAATCTTTAAAGCATCAGCGGACATGCTCTTTGCCCTTAGCTTCTGCCAATACGGATGTACACTCCTTGTGGCAACGTCCTACCCCTAGCTAGCGCATACTCGTCCTTATCTGTCGTGCTGCCATCTCTAATCATCCTTTGACATATTTTCCTGGATAGATGAACATGTCTGTGAACGAAGCTCTTAGCCTTGCGGCTCGCAGTCGCCGCTGCAAGCAAGCGTTTAACAAGCTCTCGGTGCAGCTCCGGGATTCTCAGTATATGGATCAAGTATCACCCAATGCAATTGATGACCAATTTGGTCGATTTTGGTCTGATCATTCCGTTCTCAAGGAGCCTAGGGAAAGTACTTACGACTTTATTAGTGTATGGGCGGGCAACATTGGTGCTTTCCAGAGTGAAGAGTTCCGGAGTTCCCTAGATTACCGCTTACGGGAAGCCTCACATATACGGTCGCAGATCGGACGGACGTTACAATTCTTGGACTCATCGCTTGCAGAAGGTCTGCTCCTACTTTCGACACGGAGAAGTATGTGCTAATGCCAGACAGCGTCACTCATAGCTTCTGGAGTCAAGGCTAACCAGGTCAGAGATGAGTGTAGTCTGGACACCGAGTCTGAATCCGAATCCGAGTCCGACACTGGCAGCTCGGCTTTATTAGGTCATAATTCTGATAGTAGCTCATCTGGTGATGAAGCTCGTTCGACTTCCGAGATCCGAGAGCTCTATCTAGCCATTGTTGCAGCTGTCACTGGCCTGCTCAAAGCTTCAGCGCTCATTCGTCGACCTGTTCCAAGAGATCGGTACGCTAAATCCAACAGCCTTAGTCCTTTTGACCATTCATATGACATACAACATGCCGGTCATAAATTTCCAAAGACAAACAAACAAACCCCTTGGCTAATAGAGCGTCTTGGGAAGGCGAATACTAAACGCCGTCAATATTTTCGCTACCAAGAACTTCATCATGAAAAGCTATCAAAGGACCAAAATTCTAATCAGACAGCCGAGTATGAAGGAAACCCGGCTCCTAATACGAAAACTGTACAATTTGGGAAAACTAAGCCGGCAACAGTTGATCTCAGTCAGAAATCTACGCCTACAACTACAATGAACACTGAAGCTACAGAGTACATAGGTAAAGACGAATTGAATCTCAACGAAGAGTTTGATGCCGATCAGTCTTTGACATCATTCGCTACATCTGTCGTAGACGATAATGACAACGACTTGACTATTCCGAAGCCTCCTGATGACGCTTCTGATGGTGCACCATTTGAATGTCCATATTGCTTTACCATTCAGACAATGAAGAAATCAAGCGCATGGCGGTAAGAAATATACAGAACATATAGCGATCAGGATTAATGATGTCTCGATAGGAAACACATTCTCGAAGATCTTCAGCCATATATATGCACATTCTCCTCGTGTGCCTTTGAAGCGTTTCCAGATCAGCGCTCATGGTTTGATCACGAGCTACAAGCTCACAGGAAAGAGTGGCATTGTGATCGTTGCAATAGCCCCCCATTTTTAACCAAGGATTCCTTTGCACGGCACGTTCAAGGTTTCCATCCTCTGACTTTTTCTGCAACTCAGTTACCTGCACTTATTGAGCAGTGTGAGAGGCCCCTTGATAGAATCGCAGCTTTGGCGTGCCCTTTTTGTGACGAATGGGACTCTACCCTCCAAGCAAACGAGACCGGTCCCTTGGTCCCAATAAAGAGCTTAGTGGTAACACCTGACCAGTTCAGACGCCATGTGGGACGCCACATGGAACAATTAGCCCTTTTTGCACTGCCGAGGAAGCTTGGAAATTCACATGACAGTACAGCCTCCAACGTGGCAGTGGTAGAACCTGCTAAGCATTCCTCCACCGAATCATCGTCACAACTGTCTCTTCAAAGTCTTTCAGGGCAATCTGAAGAAGCTGCAATAGAAAAGCATACTTCAACTCAATCAGTCGGGGTTGGTGGAGAATCTGGAACATTACAAGCTATGCATGATACAGACGATGGCTCTTGGAGCTTTCTTCGCAAGGACGAGCCTGTCGCGGGTCCGCATGTTGCATCAATGCAAGAATCGAAAGACGATCATCGAAACGTAATCCTGCTTCGAGCTCCAGGTTCGACACACAGGTTCGCGCAGTTGGCAAAAGATAATGGTATACCAATGTGGAGGAAGGATATTCATCACGACCTGCTCCGTGCTATTTTCGAAAACGAAATAAGGGCTTTTACCAGGTTCCGCGATGGAAGTAAAGACCGCACATTTGCTGACGTCTACATTGATATTCTCGCGCAGAGTAGCAAGATGGGCAATGGACTTAGGGTATTACTCTTGACTGATCGGAAAGCAGCAGTCGATGTTGGAATGATCGCCCTATTGATAAACATTGGCAGAGTAGGTGAAAATGTATCTTGTAAGTTCCGAATCGCCACTCAAGCTACTTGATTGATCACTTGGCTTACTCACCCTTTCCAAACAGTCTCTCCACCAGGAGCTGGGCTTAAGAAATATAACCCCGTTCCTTCTCTTCGGGCTTTTCGGAACACTAATCTTACTGAGACTTTAGACATACAGAATATTCTAAGTATACTTACGGCCGTTCGTGAGCTCGAACCAGACCATGAGATTGACCCTAGAAATATCAAAGATGTTCTTGCGCCGGGGTCTAACCTTGTTCAGTTTATGTTCATGGTCTTTCAGGGCGGCCCAGAAACAGCGAGTATTCCTGTTCATGTTGAGCAGAGCTTTTACGATCTATTCTGTAATGAGAGTGTGAATAGCAAAGTGCGAGCTAATTCATTTCTGTCGTTAATCTGGCGATACTTTGAAATCGATGCCAAGTCGACTCCCTCAATTGACCCTTTCAAACTGCCACTGTCACAGTCACCTAAGGAGCCTGAGAATGGTATTAGAGAAAATCAGGACAGTCAAGAGGAGATCGATTATGGGGCAAGTCTTATGTGTAGGTAGAAGCTCCATCATACTATGTACGAGGACTAACTATGCCCCAACAACAGCGCAGGTTATTTCGAAGGCTTCTAGCGGCAATGGTGATGTGGAATTTGGGCTCACAGAGGAGCCAGTTGTCGACGAGATCACTTCTCGAATCTGTTATGCAACAGAAACAGCGAAAATTGATCTCGAGTCAAAAGTAAGGCTTCTGGAACTTGGGGAAAACCTTGACTTGCTCGAAGAAGCCTGTCGTTATTACCGAGATCCTACCAAAGCAAAACCCAAGGACGAATTGAAACAAGTGAATCGTCTCATCAATCTGGGAAAGATCTCTTATTTCAAGTGTGAAAGACATGGGTCGATGGAAAAGCTAAATGATGCTATCGAAAATTTCCAGCAAGCTCTTCTGATGGTAGGCTCTGACAATTCAAGCAGACAGGACTGGCTTCATAGCCTGGCTGGTATGTACAAAGATAGATACGATAGGACGGAACAACTTCACCATCTTCAGGAAGCTATCAGTGCCTACCAAGAACTCGTCGACAAAGCCGATCGCTGTAGCATCGATATTTTGGTGTCTCTTTGTTACATCAAGTGCCAAAAGACGGAGGCTCTTCAAGATATTAACCAAGCCATTTCCTGTGGCCAGACATATGTGAAACAAATCGGCTCGAAAATTCCCCCCCATTTTCCTCAGGAGGTAGCAGCGCGTGTCATCGATCTAACCAAAGCGCTGCAATTGAGATATCGATTGACCCGAAACGTCGTAGACCTAGAGGAGGCTTTGTCTCTTTGCCAGCAAGCTATCAAGCTCACAGATCTGCCGCATCTTTTCAACATTATGAGACCAGCGTATATCGACATGATGAGTAAGATGCTAATTTTTAGAGGTAATGAGACCGGAGAAGCTCGTGATATTGAAAGAGCCGTGTCGTACTGCGAGGAACTCAGTAATCAGGTACTACAAGGAGATACACCTGTCCATCGAGATACAAGGGCAATCTACTTCAGAAATTATAGCCGGGCACTGATGCTTAAGTATGAGAACGTCTCTGAAAACATCTTTGACCTCGAACAAGCTGTTACTATCTGCCAGCAAGCCCTCGACAATACCTACGACTCAGTTCTCAAAGCTGAACAGCATTACTACCTTAGCAGAATGCTACTTCATAAGCACAAGGCCACGGAGTCAGACATCGAGATCGAAGCAGCCAAATTTCACGCCCAGCAGGCTGTCGATCTCATACCAGCTGGCCATCCTGATAAGCAGACTTATGTCGAAAATCTGGTGCACATACAATGTTCAAAAGTCCGGAGCATAGCAAAGCTTAAAAGCCATCCCTCCGTCGATTCGACGCTACCTGTCTCTCCGGACCCAATTTCAAAAGATGAGGGAGAAGCTACAAAAGCCGAACAATGTACCGCAGAAACGGCTAGTACCGTTAAAGATTTTGAAACATCGCAACCTGTACCCGAAATGGACGATAATTCTCTTGGCACTTCTCCGCCTCGTGCTTCTCTTTCCACAACCGCTAAATCCAGATAAAGTGTTCAAAGATTTAGAGGGTTCTAGAACCACAAAATCAAAGATGTTTGAGCCTTTCAGAAGGCAATTTTTCCAGTGGTACCACCCAGACTATTTCACATTACGTAATGTGAAGGAGAATTTCGATGTTCTTTTCCAATACCTGAAGACACACGACGGCATTGACCGTCATGCTACGTAAGCAACCATTGCTCGAAAGTGAGGCACTACGTTGCTGACAATTCCCAATGTTGCAGTTACGACCAATGGGTTGTACGACGTCGTGAGTGGAACAAAAGGTGGAATATTACCAATGTCAAGAGGGGTCCCATCTCTACCCACACCACCTGATTTACTCGGCTTACAACTCTGGTTCGAGGGTAAAGCATTTGCCCGTGGGTATAAACCATTTTCTGAGGAAGCCGGTGGCGAAGCGTGCGCACGCCGAGAACGTGTTCGATGATGTCAGCTAACGGTCACAGGCCAAACCCCTTTGCAGAACACGAGAAGGGTCTCTCTGACTCACCTTTTGGTATAACAGACAATGCTGCAAATGCAACAAAGCCCGAAGAATAACTGTCTGCGGGCTTGTAGAGAGATTTGTTTAGAAGTAAACAACGGATACCCAAACCCAACCCACAATTCATAGAATGCTAAACTCTCCCAGACCATCAAATTATATTCGGAGATGCACCAGTGGGCGCACAAAGCCATGGGACTACTGTACAAGCGGCAACATTACGAACCGACTTATTTTAGCTAAATCTCAAATTCCGCAGGAGAAAATACGGCGCTAGAACCAGCGTCTTGTTCTGGCCATGCGAAAAGCTTAGTTGAACTTTCTGATAAGCTCGTTAAGTCGGTTTTTATAGTGATATTTCGATATATAGATAGCCAAGCTAAATGTTTTTGGTGAGGTGGGAAGCCTCGGCCACTTATAGTCCATAAAATTGGTGCACTCACTGGTGATGGGGATGGGTGGATGGGTGGAGCGTTGCTTGTATGGGCTAGAACTTGGGTCGTGGGAGTGTATGCTCTAGCGAGTCAGCAACTCATGCTCGTTGAGATATGTGTGGAAGATCAGGTGTATGTTCGTCGCGGTGCTCCGTGTCATTTTGCATTGAAGTGAGGCCCACAGGGTGTGTGATTGAACGAGTGTTGGTATAGCTAGTCAATTCTTCATGATTTCTAAAGTAGCATGCTGGCTGAGCAATGCGGACCTTGGATTTCGCTAGAGACCTAGGATTCGCCTTGCATCTCGAATCTTACCTCATTAAACCTCTCCTCTTCCCCCTACCCATACCCCCTCAAACAACACCCAGCTCCCCAAAACCCCTTAGAACGTCCTTATCTACATTTTCCACCCACACCTCGAACGCCTCTCTTCCCCCAGCATTCTGCACTGCTCCCTCCAACCTCTCCCTCACAAACTCCTTAACATCAACTCTCCTTACTGGATCCGCGAAATCCAATTTTCGTCGCCGCTCATCCTCCGCCGACTCCGATTCCGACTTAAGCGCGTTTTCATCCCAGAAGATAAGACTATCGCCGCCGGTGGTAGTGTCAATGAGTTCGGTGATGACGTCGGTCCAGATGCTCATGAGTTCCTGGAGGCGGGAAAGGATCCAAGGGGCGTTGGTTTCAAGGAGGGCGGTTAGGGCAAGGCAGTGTAATTTCTTTATGTCAGGGTTGCCGATGTTGTCGAAGTGGCTGAACCACTCAGTTAGTAGCCAGGATATGGTGATGTCATATGTTTCGCCTAAGTTGCGGTCGGTAGCGGTTATGGCGGAGACGAAAAGCCCAGGGGAGATCAGGGCTAGGCGCGCGAGGACGGAGAGGTAGTCTGTTTCTACGATTCCGTCGATGGAGGCTGTAACCCGATTTGGTCCGGTGGTTTGGTGGGCGGTGTGGGCTTCTTGGAGGGCGGTGAGGATGGTTGTCAGTAAGTGCGTATCGAGAATGGAGGCAGTGAGTTGAGTGACAGCTGCGATACCGCCAATGATGGAGGCTTCGCGGATGAGTAGTTCGATTAGGTGAGTGATGATACCATTGGCCTCGCGTTTTAGGTTCCCTAGCAGAGCAGCGAGGGGCGTGATGAGGCGGGTAGCGCTGGAGAGGATCTCGGTTGGTATGAGCAAGATGTAAGATTCAGTAATTTCGAGAGCTTTGCGAAGGGTGTCAGATGCGACGTCGAACATTGGAAAGAGATTATCCGCTAAAGATGCGATTTGAGGGGAAGCGTCGGAGGACGTCTGGGTAAGGATAGTGGACCAGAGGTCTAGAGCGTCCTCGAGGAGGTAGATGCGGGTTTCGGAGAAGATGTCGGTTGAGGACTGGATAAGGGGTAGTATAATTGAATGGTAGCGGCGGGAGTCCTCTTTCATGGCTATTACGAAGGCGGTCAAGATGGAGAGAATTGTTTGTTTCATAAGATATTCTTCTCCAGCCTGATCCCAGAGAGGAGGGAGGAGTGACATGATTTGGTCCGCAAACGGAGAGATCTAGTAGGAAGTTAGCCAACCTCATGAAAGCCGTAAATAGAAGAATATACGTGTCGTTCCATCTTTAGCACAATCACGCTAACAGTGTTCAGCAGCGCCATCTTAGTCTCAGGAAGCTCAACCTCCTTGATCAACTCCATTATCCGGCCTAGAGTGACGGGTGCGTAGGGCATGAATGGCTCTGCAGCAAATTCAAAAGGGTCAACGACGTTCTTAAGTTGCCTTCCAGCGGTAATTCGAACCACTTGATCGTTGAGCGGATCCTCCCTGTCTAGGAGGTGCCCGAACATCTGGTAAATTAGAGGTCGATCAAGTCCTTCCTTGACTGGAAGCCATTGACCGAGGATGATGGCAATGCGTCGGCGAAGTATATTGTAGCCGGGTTGCTGTGATTGCACCTCATATAATATTGTTGAAGTCAAAAATGCCTGGAAATCTAATTTCTGCTCCAAGACAGGGGCTGCCAGACCAACTGCAGCGTAAATCGAGTCTTTGTGTAGAATTTCCGTGTTATTAGGGGCTGCACCAGTCAGTAGGAGTGATTGTACGGATTCATTTGAACTTACTAGCAACGCTTTGAAAGACCTGCAAGAGTGGCTGTACAAGTAAGTCCTTGTAATTGATCACTAAGTCTAAGAAGAGCTTCTCCGAGCATGATCTAATGGAAAATTCCCAAAAGTCACCTTCACCCTCCTCTCTTCTTTCCCACTCTTCAGGCTCTTCTTCCCAGTCTCGTAGATCTCGTGGCCGAAATACGAAGAAGCGAGTCACTAGCGTTTCCATCATCCCACGCACAAAGCTCTCGGTAAGCAGATCATTTCTTATAAGCTCCGTTGAAAGCTTCTTTTCCTCTTTGTCCTCGGCGTATTGATACTTGAAAGTCTGCTGTGGGCTGAAGACCATTTTGGTACACGCTCGTAGTAATAAAAGTCCCTTCAGGGCGATTTTCTCCATCACTGGCATGTCTTCTTCGTCCGCATTTCCACCACTGCTAATTGTGGCAGATGGAAGAGGGGTCTGGGAGCCAAAAGTTTGGCCAAATTGGACGATGAGTCCCCAATACGCACGAGCAAGATCGGTCGAGCTTGGAAGTAGAGCATAGCCAGCCGGATGATTTCGGACCATCTCCAAATGAAATTTCGCAATTTGTACAAGATGTTGCTCGATCAAATGTTTTACATTAGCCAGTAATGATGCTTCGTGCATGATAAGCCAAAGCATATCTCCGAGCTGCGTCGTCAAAATCTTCCAAAACTCTTGCATCTCGGTGTGACGATTGGGAAAATCATAGCCCGCTATCAGCAACCTTCTCAGTACACGCAAAGCAAGTAGACTCTGCTCGATACTTTCAAGAGCACCACCTTCATCATTGCCACCTTCCCGTAGAAATGTTCTCCATTTGTGATATCGGTCAACGTAGATTCCCCCAAGGACCTGAAGGATTTCCGGTGTCGCAGACTGCAGGTGTGCCTTAGTACGCTGCAACCTTCCGGTTGCAAGCTCTTTGACGGTATATAGCAGAATCATGAGCGTTCTGGATATATGTGAAGGATTTCTAGGAGCTTTAGCAGCCGCACGGAGATCGTTGACAATAGAAGTTATTGCGTCTGGCCTAAGGCACAAGATGGGTCATTGGAATGGAAATCACGGAAACAGCAAACAAACCTACCAGTCATGAGGATACTCAAATCTTATGATTTTGGCCACCACTATGGCATTTTGTAATGCAAGACGATGGTCTGGCTCATTGACGCCACTTTCGAGAGAGCGTGATCGAATGAGAGCTTTCTCTTCCTTACTAATCGCATTTTGAGCTGTCTTTCGCCAATATCTGTCTATGCCGTTTTTGATCTGAATAGCGGACAAGTATCTGACCTCGACGGGAAGCGAAGTATCAATAAATATGGACTGTTAAACGCGTTAGCTGCCAAATCGATCAAGGATCTCTCGTTTCAATGATAGTCCCGACCTGCAAGGAACTATAGAACCCTGGTTGTTTCTCCCACTTCTGTAGCTGTTGTGCCCCGGTCTTCACCTGCTGCTGATTGTTTGAGGATGCTGATGTTAGCACTTGATATAGTGTTTGGATTGTTAGCGGATTTGCTTCTCCAGAAAGCTCAAAGGCTCCATTCATGATGGAATTTATGAAGTAAAGTTGTCTTGAGGCTATGACATGCTATTCTTAAAGAATTTACTCCTTGATACGAAGTTCCACATATTCCTACAATGGCGGGTGTTGAAGGTCTGTCTCTTCCGAATCTGGTAAGAGCTGATGTGCTGCTAGGATTTCACTAGCTCCCGTCCCAATATACCCTATACCTCGGCATTACGATATTTCAACATCTCGAGCATACTGCACTTCTGATTGCTATCTCAGTCCGAAGCACTTCCTCCTTGCAAAGTACCGATGATACGACTGCGATGACATCTATAGACTTTGCTGCTGCGCAGCAACGCGTAGAAGCTCGCCGTCGGCTTATTGCAAGCCAAGCACAGACGCGTCTACAATCGCAACGAAGCTTGCAAGCTTCGAATGCTGTCAATCGGCTACCCTTCCCTCTTAATAGCTTTGGAAAGAAGGGCATAGAGACTTGGGATATCCTCAAAGACAGAGAGGGAACAAAACCTGCTTTCCGCGTGGGCCAGGTTGATGCAGAGCTACTCGATGAAGAACTTCTAGAGCTCTTCAAGGGTCAAGTTGGGGAGGCCTTGAAGTACTTTGGAGTATGGCCACCGCTAAACCATAACGCGCACGAAGCTAACAGTTGATAGTCGCACATAAGGGATGATTGGTCGTCTGAGATACTATTGTGCCTTCGAGGTATCCTCTTCAAGTTGACGATCTGGGACCATAATGCCTCTTATGGTGCCGCTCTCCAAAACCTGCGGTATACAGATGCTCGCCTTCGGGGACCAATCTCCACTACACCATCTAAATGGCAAAAGGCACTTTATGGTCTCTTTACTGTCGGTGGGCGTTATGGCTGGGAAAAATGGGAGAACTGGCTTGCTGATCAGGAAGGAGGCTACGAAGAGGTATCAGGGCATCAAGATATATTTTTAGAGTGGAGACTGACTTTGCAAAGCCGAGCGCTAATTTCCGCCTACTTTCGCGGATGTCATCATTTGCTTCGACTACACATTCAATCGCCGCTTTTGCTTCCTTCCTTGTCTTCCTTCTCAACGGCCGCTACAGGACACTAACAGACCGCATATTACGTCTGCGACTGGCTCCTCCCGCCAGTCAAGTCAGCCGAGAAGTCAGCTTCGAGTATCTGAACCGGCAGCTAGTCTGGCACGCATTCACCGAGTTTCTGCTTTTCCTCCTTCCACTCGTAGGAATTAGTCGATGGCGTAGATGGCTATCAAGGGGATGGCGGAAAGCTAAAGCCCTAGTCAGAAAGACTGGCGCTGAAGACGACGATGATTCGATAGTAAAAGGAGAGTTAGCTTTCCTGCCCGAGCGAACGTGTGCGATCTGCTACCAGGACCAGAATCCTACTTCGACGTCCGAGAACGAGATATTGGTAGTCTCCGGGGCGTCTGGAGGTGTCATTGGCTCAGCACAAACAGATGTCACCAATCCCTATGAAACTGTCCCTTGCCGTTGCGTCTATTGCTTTGTGTGTATTGCCACAAGGCTGGAAGGGGAAGATGGGGAAGGGTGGATCTGCCTCAGGTGCGGAGAGTTGGTCAAAGAGTGTAGGCCTTGGGCTGGGGATGTGTTGGAAGAAACTTCCCCACCCGGGACCAAGAAAAAGGTTAGCTTTTCGGACGACGAGGATAAGCTAGATAAACAGAGAAAGCAGCAAAAATCAGCAATCGAAACGGAAGCTCGAGAGGAAAACATGAATTGTGATTTTGCCAACCCAAGTGATGGAAAAAGGGAAAGATTGCTCTCAGACGGCCTGGTCGAATCTCAGGAATGGGCTCGAGCAAAATTTGAAGGCTCAGGCAGCGAAAACGAAGCGCCTCGCTAGGGGCTAACAATAAGATCACAGTCACGTTCATACCCATCAACAGAGGTTAGATGTGAATTTTGCAATGATAGAATGCAGCCAAGCGTTGTTCACCAATTTCGACGGTATCTTAATTTGGGACTTTAAACGAGTACTTGAGGGAACGGACTGACGCTAGATCGCTGTCAAGTCCAGCCTGGAAGCACTCCTAACAAAAAGACGCCTGAGCAATTTTGCACTAGCAAAACCACACCTAAATCCATGATTTTGGACTTGGGGTGAATCAACTGTTTCGCCCAAGCCGAGAGATGGAGGTACAATGGGCGCACACGTCCTTGATGCATATGAGATTATCGAAACCGTCAATCTATAAACATATATACATTATACACCCCGAACTTAGGACTGGAAGGGGGCATGGCCGCTTTAGAGGGATCATCAAGGGAGCATGAAGGGGGCAACGTGGGAGCACGTGGGGGAGCATGCAGGGAGGAGCCCAAACCGGCTGGCTTGAGCTCCCCCCGTTATCTTTATCCCGCGTGCTGCCTAAATTCAAGTCGAAAGCCAGAAATTCAATATTCTCCCCAATTCCACCAGTAAGTGAAATGGTAGAATGGAAACGATACTCAATACTGAAGCGCAAGATGAGTGTTGAAGCGAAGAATTATGAAGGGCGGACGGCAATGCACAATTCAGCTGAAGCGGAGATTGGACGATCAATGACGATCAAGGACAGATCATTTCACATGTAGCAGCTTTCTCAGATTTTACTGAAGCGATATTATTGAAGCCCGCGGTAGATATTCAGAAGAAATGTGTCACCCGAAATCGAAGACCTATCTTCCGATGTCAGAGAGGATGGGTGATGAGAACCAGCGATGTTGAACCTGATAATTCGCTTTGAAATCGAACGGCGCTGAATCAAATATAAAAATACAATACGGTTTTCCTTAAACTACATGACGAAAAAAAAAACAATCTAAGAAAGTAAATGAGGAAGACGGCGAAGGCGATGAATTCAAGATACATAGACAGGAAACCTTTCAGATCCTGCCTAACTATTTCCTTCAAATTCCCCTTATGTATGCCCCAAATCCCCCTCAATTGCACCTTCAGAGCTATTGCGATTGTAGAGAAAAGTGGTTGCGGCAGTGATTCGTAGAAATAGGAGTAGTAATAATAGTGGCAGTAATTGCAGAATTGTAATCGGTCGAGTCACATGTATGAATAACGGTGCCTCTTTGATTTCTGCTTTATATACGTATTATAGGAAAATTTTATTGTGGTCTCTTAGATCAGTTGGTTAGATCGTGGTGCTAATAACATTTGTTAACGCCAAGGTATGACAGATTCATCAGTTAGACGGGTAAATATCTAATTATAATCAGGTCGCGAGTTCGATCCTCGTAGGGACCAACTTATTGCTCAAATTTTTCCTTTTGTCGAGGAGACAGATACTAGTCCTTAAGAGATGGTTCTGCTGCTGCACTACCTTAGTGAGGGTGGATGTAATGGATTTCATATGCCTGATGCACGGGGTTTCCGCGCACTCTAACCTATAATGGTAATTGTAGTACCAGGCTTAGCGTGCTAAAAAGGGCACTAAAAGTACTACTCGTATGAGCGGAAACCCCGTGCATAGGGTTGAATTTCGGATTTTGGGTCTTAAAACCGCTACTTGCCCTAACCTCGATTCAGAGCTTCCGTAAATAAGGCTACGCAACGTCTCGAGACGTTGCCGCGTCTTCAATATCACACGATGTCTTCTATCGTATCGTTACTATTCCCATCGAATGATTTTGAAGAAGCAGCAGCATAAGTCAATTTACTACGCCAGAGAAGAATTAGAAGCAAGAAAGCTTCTTCACCATGCCGCTCCCTGCGCAATTCCAGCTGGGTCTAGAACTTACGAACATTGTTAATCCCTTGAGTCAGGCAATTGGAGCTCTCGGATCTTTGGCTCTGGTCAGCGCCATTCAAAAAGCTGGATCAGACGTTATAACGGAGATCAAATTAGCTTCTCTGATTGGAAGACACCGTATCGACGAAGTCATCAAGTTCCACTTTCGAGCAATGGTTGCGAAAGCAGACCAGACGGTCATATCAAAGTACATTGATATTTTGCTGGAGTCTGGGTCAGGACCTACGGTGCAAGAAGCCATGAAGAACCCTGCTCTCTTCTCGATGGTGATACAGCTCTCCGCTCTGGCCTTTGCCCACGAGGACGAGTCGCTGGCCAACGCAATGGTAGAGGCAATTGAGAGAATAGTCAAAGAATCGGGAGCGAAGGTAGAAATGGTCCCGGATTACGTCTCGCTGCTGGGTACCTTACGGGCTTGTCAACAGCAAACGGCTGCCTTTCGATGGGCGGATCTCTACGAATCGGTCGAACGAATAATAGAGGACACGCTTAAGACACCTGAGCAGGGAAAACGAACAAGATGTACAGCAAAGCGGCAAAAAGTGAATAAATTGTTGATAGCGAACCTCGAAAGTGTCACACTCCGCGCTCTGCCTTTCCCTGTACTACAGTCATTGATAATGTGGCTGCAATCATTGCAAAGCCTTCCTGAACACAGATTACTTTACCTTAGATGTAATACTGGGATTAGTACTGTAGTCGTCTGGTGTCACCACGTCCTAGGTTTGACCGTGAGCGTCTCTTTACAGGGATCAGAGATCACTTTTGGCAAAGGCACAACCAATGTTCTCGTTGAAGAAAGTAAAATCGCCCATGCAGGTGCTTCCCTGATGGCCCCAAGCAGATCAATATGAGCCTCTGTTCACCTTGGCCAGCGACGAAAGCAATCCAACCGTTCATTCCGAGAATCGAGCGGAGGCTTACGGCTTCGGTATGACCGCACTAAAATATACGAAGGTGCCCGACGGTGAAAGACAATACTGCTCGCACTGGGTCATTGCCCGTGCTCTGTCTAGTATCTCAGAGGACCCTCCTGGCAGCAGCCACATATCTACGAAAGCGCACCCAAACGGGGACACTTCGCGCAGTCCCGCCCTTGAGTCTGGGAATCCTTCCCGAGAGCGAATCATCCAAGCTGGACAGTTCCTATTCGCTCTGGACAAGTTAGACTTCAAGCTCATAGATTCGTGCATCAATTTACCTCCAAAAAGGGCACGCTCTATGAACCAGGTCAATTGGACTGGCTTGGTCGCTATCCTGGTGACATTTGCCAGAATACGAAACGAGGATCTCCAAAAATGTACTGCCCTGCCGCTGTCTTTGTACGCGCATCAAGGGTTGCAAAAGGTCGATCATGGAATGGACAAGACTATCACCAACAGTACTCGCACTCGACCTTTGGACCTTGTAGGCTCATTCAAAGTACTATCGCGATTGCTTTTGGGTCACATGTACTCGGAGGACTACATCCAGGATGCAATTCTCGTCAGCGCCTGGGGCTGGAGCATCTTCTTTGAATTCATTGACGCAATAGATCCAGCAGAAGTCTCAACTGATGCCATGCGCGTTGTGTACGGCGTGCCAACCCGCCGTGGTCTTCGGAGAACTCGAATCATCGACGGACCCACACAAATAAGGATGTCGTTCACTACTGGCGAAATTTTGAGAAAGGATCCGGGTATCGTATATTACCCTGGCGTTGGAAGCGCTACAAGAGGACAAATCCTTGTTGGTCATCAAGCAGATGCATTTCAAGTCACGCTGACATTCAATTGGAAGTCTATGAACAAGACAGATAAGCATCATAAGCTTGGCTTTCGAGAGATGCAGGAGCTTTGTGGAAGGGCAGAGCGGCTTGCTCCTTGCCAACATCCCAGCAACGACGAGAACGATCGAGTTGGTGTGGACACCTGGATAGATAGTTTGAGCGACGGGTCGCGCAATGGAGACAAAGCACTAATGAAGAAATCTATCGATGTACTGGCAAATTCTAGTTATGAGATTAAATGGCCCAAAGATAAAAAAGGCCGCAATAATTCAATCGAGAGAGTTATAGTCAGACATTACACTACCATTCCAGAAGAATCGCCCAAGCTTTCAATCCCTCACTCACCAGACTCGCTCCTGTCGACGGAAGTATGGTACTTTTACGTTTCCGACAATCCCGACGCCCGGTGGCTGCAATTAGACGATCTCTGCAATTCTACCGACGAAGGCGCGTTCTCCCTTGTCATGCGAGGTCGGGAGACTTGCGTAGCGTGCGCGGTTAAGATCCAAATGAAGAGAGGGACAAAACCTATATTGGTATTGTTATAACACCACAATCAGTAAGATGACTTGATTGCTATTTCAGGCGTCAGGAAAGCGCGAACCTTGTAATCGAATGAACCCCCAGTTTTGCGACTGCTGTGGGCTCGTAACAGATCGAGAGAAACGCTGGATTCAACTCCGAAGTCTTGGGGTGAGATGTTGTCGCTTCTTAGTAGGCTGGCAGTGCATCCTTGTCAGCGGAGGAGGGGAACTGATTGGATGAGGTTAGAGCGTAGGGTGTTTGGATGTATAAATGATGGGAGGAGTGGGAGCAGTAAGGAGCAAAAAGGGAGCATGGGGGAAGCAAGGGTGGAGCAAGAGGGGAGTATGGGGAAGCAGAAGGGGAGCGCGGTACGACGAAACGGTCTTTAGCGCGGGAACGCAACGGCGTTATTTTGTTCAGGAAGAAATCACGTGAAGCCATAAGTTCAAGGGTTCTATATATATATTATATACACCCTACGAATTACCATTTCGGGTTGGGAAAAGGAGTAGGGCCGCTTTAGAGGGAGCACCGAGGGAGTATGGGAGAGCACCGACGGAAGTAGGGGAAAGCAGGGGGGAGCAACAAGGGAGCAGGAGGGAGCATAAGGGGCGCAGTGCAGGGGCGCAGCAGTAGGAGCCTGAAATGGCTCTATCGACATCGACTTGAGCTACCCTCGTAGTTGCTTGACACAATCAGCTTTCGCCTGCTGCCTAATCGCGTGACGGATAAATCCTATCGCCGTTGTCAAGACACCAAGCAAGAATCCTGATATCACATTTCCATTTTAGGCAATGTCTCCAGAGGGTTGCTTTGAGGCAGAGTAAAAGGGCTTGAGCACCACCTCTGAACCTTATATAGGTGCCACACGGCCTTGTGATCGATACGTCAGACGTGAGCGTCGTGCGTACGAGACAGTCAACTATGTCCTGCAAGAGTTCGGGTCAAGGCTCTGTGCAGCAGGCCTGGTGGATGAGCATGCGCTGACCAGGGCGTTGACGGTGGCTGCTATTTACATCGAAGCGAACCTCTTCACTGGGGAAGCGGGCCGAACAAACCCATTGTTTCAATCATTGGTGCCAAAATTGGGTGATCTGGTCCTAGTGAACAACATTTTCACGTCCATCTACTTTATAGGCACCTTGACAGCGGGACTTGCGAGCAGTCTGCCCAACTATAAGGAATCGTACATCCCAATTGGCCCTCGGCTAGGTACAGCAGCCGTTCAAGGCTGCGATTGGGGAAGACGCTTTCAAAGAGAATCTATCCGCGAATCTAGATACCTACAAAACGCTGGTAGCCACCGCGGGCTTGCTGAGGCCTACGAATACTGGTTGTTTGATTTTCCCAGGGTTTCCAAGCTCCTCCCCGTCTCGATATTTGAGTCGGTCGTTCGGGGATGTAAGGAGTAATCGAAACACATACGAGAGGTTGTATAAACATTGTGAACGTTTCGGATTTCTCGCAGCCCGTGCAACTTGCACAAGCTGAGGTGGGGGCGATTAAAAGACTGGCGCTTTCTGATCAGCGATAGTAATTCGCATGCCTTTCACGTAGAGAAGACAGACAAACTTATTGGCGAAAATTTTGGTAGGGTTCTACACTGGCTCATCTGTTCGGCCGATAGAGTCTCATCAGGCCAGACTTGTAATTGCATATTATGATCGGCATATTGAGCTTATTAAATGAGTTGGCTTGCGTATGGGCTACACCATATTGACAGTTGAGAATCTGAATACAAGTGGCTCATATGCACGACTAGACCCGAAAGCCAAAGCTGTGCTCGATACATGGCCCATCTTGATGTCCTCTGAGAAAAGTACTACTATTCAGCGGGTGGCAGAAAGAGAAAGGCTTACAAAGGAGACACCAAAAGTGATAAAATCTCAAAATCCCCTGCCATCGCAACATATCGATTGACAAGTCAGTCATTAATCTAAAATTCCTCTCGCCCCCTCGTCTGCGAGCATCGATACCGAATCAAACTTCGAGGTTGTCCCCTCCACCATACTCAGCAGCGACGGCCTCAACGACTACAAACAACGGCAGCCCTAGCCTTCCGTTGCAAGAGAAATGTACGACGTTCATCCGTCGCACAGCACAAATCCCACCGAAGGAATGAATCGCAGCCGAAGCCCCTTGCGGCTTTGAGACTGAAGCAGACTACATTGAAGCCGTCGACAATGATAACGATCATAGATTGATTCAAGAAATTGATGATTCCCGCAAATTAGGCACAGTTAACATCCACCAATTCCATGGCAAGATCGGCACGATGGCGATCATATCAGCATTTCCCTCGCTTGAACATTTTTCTTGAAATAGGGCCAACCCAGTGTGTGATCGAAAGAGTTCAGAACCAAGGATCCTTTATCGATGCGCCGACGAGAATTGCAGACCGAGTTCGTCTTGCGCAAATACCCCCCCCCGCCTCGAGTTCACCTCAGACGTCTACCAGTCGGTTTTATTGGATACACGTGCCATCGAAAAATTCAGGCTTGGTGCCACAAGTATTGTGGAGGATCTCTGAAGAAAGAGGAGATGCCAATCTTCATCCAAAGCTCTTGCTTGACGGACCTTGGCTCGTTCTACACCCGCGATTCTCTCCCACGGTTCGACAGCGTAGACTCTGCAAACCAATCCGTCAAGTGGGTATTTGCGGAACCCGCAGACGAGACCTTGGTAGATGGAGCTATAGCATTCCCGATCTCTGGTTGTGGATCCTTGATGCGCGAACAGTGATCCCATTCGTCCCCCAAAAGGAGCAAGACGATATTGACAAGGGTAGCAACATACTAAAGCTCTATTTTCGAAGACATCAACAAAGACTCCGGCATTCAATGCGCGGATCCCTTTCGATTTCGCTGCCTTGGCCATCCTCCTCCATACAATAAAATTCCCCTTTAAAATCGCTTCCCACCCAAAATCTTAAGCTCTTCTCGAGTTCAAGGGCTTGATCGATATCTTAACGAGATGCCAGGTCTCTCTAGCTTCAACGACTTTCGCGACAATTACCGTCCCAGAACAAAGGGGGATGAATGTTCAGGCCCGTAGCCAATTGATTAGCCACCAAGACATTGAGGGCCTCCTTGACATTAAAGAAGAGCTCAACGTCATCAATGACATTATTGAAGGTCACCAAGTGGTTGTCGAAGAGATGATCGTTCAGTACGGGAAACTCAACGCTCACTGTTGTAAAAGGCCTAAAGGGCATGAGAAGTATCTTCACGGCCCACACGAGATTTCCTCTCGCTTTACCTGATATGCACGGTTGCAACCTAGTATGATAGTTCACATTTACCGTAAGCTTTACAGTCTATACTGAATAGAATCATAGTAACATAGCGCATCTCTGGAATATAACGAGATTAGTCGATATTAAATAGGGGATATTGCGCCGTTTGAGTGATACCAGTTTGTATCACTATATAGAAGCATAAGCCATCTTCGTATCTCTTGATGCTTAGCTACCTCATGAACGAATCAGTTGCCAAAGCGTAGAGATCGACGTCGTGGCTGTGAAGCTGCTTTTGCTCTTCGCGAACCTTTACTATTATATTCAGTAAGATACGTCAGCCACTTCATTGAGTATAAAGTGTCAGGATGCTCGTCGCCCAGCTTGATCTTGCGTAGTTGCACCACTCGCTCCGACAGCTGTAAGGCCTCCGATCGTCGCCCTGCCTCGCTATAACGAATCGCCAGATTCTGCATCGAGTTCAAAGTGTCAGGATGCTCTTCGCCCAGCTTGATCTTGCGTAGTTGCAACACTTGCTCCGTCAGCTGTAAGGCCTCCGATCGTCGCTCTGCCTCGCTATAAAAAATCGCCAGATTCTGCATCGAGCCCAAAGTGTCAGGATGCTCGTCGCCCAGCTTGATCTTGCGTAGTCACATCACTCGCTCCGTCAGCTGTAAGGCCTCCGATCGTCGTCCTGTCTCGCTATAAAAAATCGCCAGACTCTGCATCGAGTTCAAAGTGTCAGGATGCTCGTCGCCCAGCTTGGTTTTGCGTAGTTGCATCACTTGCTCCGTCAGCTGTAAGGCCTCCGATCGTCGCCCTGTCTCGCTATAACGAATCGCCAGACTCTGCATCGAGTGCAAAGTGTCAGGATGCTCGTCGCCCAGCTTGGTCTTGCGTAGTTGCATCACTTGCTCCGTCAGCTGTAAGGCCTCCGATCGTCGCCCTGTCTCGCTATAACGAATCGCCAGATTCTGCATCGAGTTCAAAGTGTCAGGATGCTCGTCGCCCAGCTTGGTCTTGCGTAGTTGCATCACTTGCTCCGTCAGCTGTAAGGCCTCCGATCGTCGTCCTGTCTCGCTATAACAAATCGCCAGACTCTGCATCGAGCCCAAAGTGTCAGGATGCTCGTCGCCCAGCTTGCTCTTGCGCAGTTGCACCACTCGCTCCGTCAGCTCCAAGGCCTCCGATCGTCGCCCTGCCTCGCTATAATCAATCGCCAGATTCTGCATCGAGTTCAAAGTGTCAGAATGCTCTTCACCCAGCTTGCTCTTGCGCAGTTGCACCACTCGCTCCGTCAGCTGTAAGGCCTCCGATCGTCGCCCTGCCTCGCGGTAATATTTCGCCAGATTCTGCATCGAGACCAAAGTGTCAGGATGCTCGTCGCCCAGCTTGGTCTTGCGCAGTTGCACCACTCGCTCTGTCAACTTCAAAGCATCCCATGTCCAACCATTTTCTCCCAGTATGAGGGCCAGCGTAGACCGTTCATGCAATTTATTGTCATTAAAGTCCCTATTTCTGTGATCGTGAAAGCGAAGACATGCATGTGCATGAGATACCAACGACTTTCGAAAAGTATAATCCTCTGTTTTAAAGTCCCAGTTGACAGATCTTGCAAGCAGCGATATTGCTCTCCGGAAAGTCAACTGTTGATCAACTTCAGACATTCTATTGCGACACCAATCATGGACAAGGGGATGGAATGACAATAACGCGTCCGAGTCTCTATTGATCAAAGAGAATGAAGCTAGCAGTGTCACCGAAGTTCGCACTGATTGTTGATACTCAAAGAAGTCTGAGAATGCTTCAGGCCAGAACGAAGAACCGGGGCCCATCGGATCCTCCTCGAAGCTGTGCCAGGCATTGTAAAGCATTTTCATCGGAATTTGATCGTGATGATAAAAACAGAGAATCTTCAGCAACTCCAAAGCGTGGTTCGATGTCGTGTCTCGCAAAGATTCAATCATGTCTAGCGATACTTGCCACGTGGTGTAGACCGTGAATCCATAGTCGGTACCTGTATGCTTCGGAAAATATCTCAGTAAATCTTTCTGGCGTCTCTTAAAGAGTTCAAGGTACTCCTTCAGAGAGCAAGACGTCTCACGTATGTACGCGCCAGCTTGGGCGATTGCCAACGCGAGACGTCCAAGAGCCTCGACAATCTTATTGCCATCTTCATAATCGTTGTCAGCGAGAGTCGTATCGCCATAGGAAGTTTTGACAAGCAGCAACACGGAGTCATCAGCTGACAGTGGCCCGATTTCCTTGCATCCGACCGTGTTGTACTGGCAGCATCCAGGGTTGCGACTGGTGATGAGGATGTCGCCTCGATCACCGGCCGGAAAATAAGGGGTTAAAGATAAGTTCGGATCATCCGCATTATCGAACACGAGAAGCCACGACTGCGGTGTATTGGCTAGCACTCGCTTAACGTTGTGAATATCTTTATCGACCTGTAATTGGAGGGCGATTTGTGCGAAGCAACGCTGAATACTGTCGATGGTACTCGCATCGATCCAGAAGATGGCCCAATACCTATAGAGCGTTTCAGATTGTCGTCAAAATGGATCACGCTCAATAACGCACATACCCCTCTCGATGCATTTGCGCGTATCTAAGGCAGATCTGGGTTTTGCCCGAGCCTCCCAGACCGAAGAGGACGAAACGTCGCTGGACTTGCTGACGAGGCGCCTTAGTATGTTTGAGGGATGATTCAAGGCACGTGCAGACTTCTTCGTGCCCAGTGAAGACCGGGCTGACGAGGTGTGATACTTCAAAATGCTTATTATATGAGACTATTACGGGGCTTCATTAATTTGGACGTCTTAGTAATAGAACGTATTACCGCGACGTACACGTCTGGTCGGTCGCTCTGGGCCGAGGATCTGTTCTCATCCGTCGGATTCTCTTATAAACCTTCTCAAAGGTATCATCACTGTCGGCCTCGAATTTACACATTGCACTGTGATTGGCGTCGGTCGGTATTTGTTCTTCATGCTCAACGTTGAGCAAGGCCGAGTCTTTCTCGACAATCTGGATATAGTTAGTGATTAAATCGAAGAGATGAGTATTGTTCACCATACCAGACCTGAGAGAAATTTCATCGGTCGCTGCTCGTAGAAGCTGACAATGTGATATTGAGGCAACTGAAATCGAAAGTCTGATGTCAACCGCTGAAGAACATCGCTGTTTGTTTGCAAAGCCGATAGAAGACGAGAACTGGGCCGATGGGTCATGGTCTGCGCGACGTTCGCCAGAACTTTGCCATAGGTTGCCTTCTCGCTCCCACGATGCGGTGTGCCGAAAAAGATGAATCCCAGGGTGACATCGCAAATGGAATGATATCGAGGCTCGATACGCGCTTGAAGCAATGCCTGTTGGACTGGTCAGTCGCCGATTTCCGTCATGGCGCATTCTAGACTATCTGACTTGTTTCACCACAATCCCACCGAGAGAGTGGGCGACAAATACAAGAGGTCGGTCTTCTTCCTGCCATATTGTCAATTCTTTGCGTGCCGTATGGGGTGAACGTTGGCGGAGGAATACTTCGGGCTCTTCTCTTTTGTCCACCAGGCTGCTAAGCAAGCTCTTCGCATGATCGATCACGTCTGACGTAGATTGTCCGAAGGCTGCGGCGGCGTTGTAGCCGAAGGTCATGATCCGAGCATCGGGAATCTGCTGGGGTAGGAAGTCTTTCAACCAGAACGCGTTCGATTTTGGGTGAGTCCATGACTCGATGGAATCGCCTCCGAGTCCATGCACAGCGATGATGCTAGAACAATACCAAACGAAGTCAGAAGATGCCAGCCGGTGTGAATTGCGAGAAGCAGGTCTGATACATTCACTTACTCGATTGTGGATGCTGTTGTAGATCCCTTCGGAGGATGCACAATCGACAGCGCCATTTCCGAGCTGGTGAACAGCTCACTTGCCAGCGAGCTTCACAGTCCCCGAGTCAGTGGAATATCGGTCACCACAATGAGCCTGGTTGCACAACTGTTGGGTAGGTAGGTAGATGTCTGCACATGCTGTGCATGCTCACGTGTCCATACTTCATTTCGCCTAGTGTCGTGCGGCTGAGATCCTTGACACCTTCGAGACACATCGAACAAGGATTTATAAAACTCAGAGGCCAAATGGTGTATAAATTCTACACTAAACTAGCGGTGAAATCCAAAATTGAAGCAGATGTGGCTTGGGCTGACCCTGCCTTGCTAACAACCACGTCTTTCTTGCACCGCGGGATACAGGGCAGGCGATTAGCTCATCGTCGAGGTGGTAGTGAAAGTGCAAGCCACTGGAATGTTCTGTCCCCTCCTCAAAGACCTGGTGTACTGGAGCCCGGCCATCGTTCTCTCCCACATCCTGGAGGTTGGCGCCAGGTCCGCTTTTGCCGTTCGAGAGGTGCTGATATCATATGAATACTAGCAATTTATTGTTCGTAACGAGTACCTTGCTCTGGTACCTGCTCCGGGTCTGACACCCTGCTCTCGGTTTTGACGCCCCTGCTCCGGTTTTGACGCCTAACATCCGATTTTTCCTAGGTGAAGTGTACCAGGAGAATTGGCGCAGTTAGTGCCTTCAGTGCCTTCAGTGCCTCGCCACCTGGTCTCTAGACTCTCCTGGGTGAAGTTGCCTGGGAGGATTGAGGCGGTGCGGGGGCAGGAAGTCCATTAGTGCTTCGCCATTGGTGATTTGGACACTCCTGGGCGATCTTTTCTAGGAGAATCCTTCTGGGGCGAGCGTAAAAGATAAATTCTTCTGTTCATAGATTAGTAGGGTAGGGTCGGGAGAGGAAAAGGTTTCGTTCATTTCTCTATCCAAGATTGTGGACATTAAAGCTGAGATAAGTCCCACTCCGGTCCCTACTATTGGAGTAAGGGGGGCGGCCTATGCTTCAGATATGGGACCAATGTATTGAATCTTCCCTCGGAAGAAAATCTCGCTCAATTGATCTGGTCAGTTGTTCCTGACCAGTCGAGTTTTGACCTTGAATTTCCGACGCTGAGCAGTAATCCGTAGATAGGAGAATAAGTAATGCTTTGAATTTGGATTCTGGTTGACGTTATTAAATCAAGGCTTGAATCTTCACTGCGAACAAGGGATATAGAAAATGGACGTAGAAGCGAGATATCGAACAAGTGCCACTGCAAATAAAGGCTATGCACGCAAAAAAATCTTGTGCACCGTCGCCGTGTGATTCTTGAAGACCATCACACTGGGCAAGATGAGTCCTGCTGCCTTGCATCGTGAATGCGGACAGGCAACTGAATCTTCTTGCGCAAAGCTCTTCAAGTGCTTCCCAACCTCATTCATCATCGGATGAGGTTTGACCCACAGTACTCGTAGACCCGATGGTGACAGAGCACTGAAGCTTCCGTTGCCCAAGCAAAAGAGGCAGTGAATTTGAAGCTGACAGATCATAGGATAATCTTTCGCATCTGCGTCGAAGTCAATTCATTGCACTATTCCAGTTCTCTTGTGTGATGATGAGATCATGACACTGAGCTTTTCACCGATACCTTAGCTGGCAACAACGTTCGTTCGAGCCTCAATTCTTCAGTTGAAATTTCTCTTCTAATCTGAAAGAATTTTCTCACAACCGCAGATCAATCGAACAATCTGAGCTTATTTGAAGATGGTGTAAAATGATTGACTTGATATTTGGCATTTCTTGTGTGGAATAAAAAAGAAGATCATCATGCATCGGCGAAATGTTTGGCAGCCACGTGCGTGGTGCAGGGCGGGGTTAGTCATGAGTGGGTTAATTGTGGGGGACGGGGTTTGTCGGATGGTTGGTTGTGATGGTGGGAGCGGAGGAGGTGGTGCTGGGGGATGGGAGGGAGATAGCGGAGACGGTGGGGGGGAAGGTGTAAGGGGGAGGGTGGGCGGTGAGTGTTAAGAGGGAGTTGGGGGGGGGAAGAAGAGGAATTTGGTGGGGGACGAGGTGTGAATTATAGATCTTTGCGGTATTTCTAGACGCTACTCAACGCCCCCAAAGCCCATTTCATCCCCGTGCACTTCCTGATCCTTTCGTAAACCGCGTGCGCAACGCTCTTCTGCTCCGCCGTCGGCGACCGCAGCGAGAGGATCATTTTGATCGGCCACAGAAGGAAATACCCCCCGACGCCTTTCCACTTGGGCGTGCCCGTGTCCTTGTCCTCTGTGAGACGGCCTTCGTGGTCGATGTCGCCGAGCGATTGGGGGACGGTGGCTAGCACGTCGTCGACAAGCGCGTGGATTTTGGTTAGAGATGCTTGGTTGATGGTATGCAAGTTACTTAGATCGGTGTCGTCGTCCTGGGGAGAGGGGTGGAGGGAGTGGAGGCGATCGAGGCACTCCAAGAGGTGCTCGTGCAGGATGATGCGCGCGGTGCGGTGGTAGTTCCACTCGTAGGCGATCCAGACGTCGTGGTGGAGCTGCACGTGTTCGGGCAATGCCTTGGATTCGGTCGACGACGACGCATCCCGAGTGGTGATTTCAGAGCGGTGCAGGGTTTTGTAGGCCCAGTCGGGGCCTTGGCGCCAGGTCGAGGAGGTGTGGTCGAGGTCGTGCATTTCTTGAACCATGGCTAGGGTTTGGGCGGCGGAGAAGTCGGTGTCGTTGTCGATGCTTTTGAGCAAGGCGCGGGCGCGGGCGCAGATTTTGGTGATTTGGTGGTTGTCTTTTTCGATGCGGATGTAGGGGAGGGTTTCGTTTAGGGAGTCGAGCCAGGCTTCTGATTCCGGAAGCGGTGGTTGTCTGGATGTTAGTTGTTGCTTTTGCTGGAATGAGCGTAAGAATGATTAGCTGTGTGATGAGTTCGTTCGAAGCGGTGTTGTTCGGGCATACCAGGCGGTGGTGCGAAAGGCGGAATAAACTCCAGCCGCGTGCCCCGTAGATCTGATCGGGCCCTCGAAGGCGGAGGAGCTGGGCCATGCCCTCGGCGTGGGACCCTCTTGAGACTAGATCCGGGAGATAGATGGACTAGGCGATGTCAATTCGTTAATGTAGATATAAGAACCAGAAATGCAGATTAACCTCGAATAGGTCCAGAACAACTACTGTCATCAGGACGTAGTCATCAGGAGCAGTTTTTGGATCTGCTAGTGCCTCTCCAAGGGCAGATAATGCTCGTCCATAGCACTGCAAGGCCTTGTTAGCGAAAGCTGCGTTGCCATGATCGTTGGAAAGGTTGCCGTATGCAGCCGCATGAACAGCCCAGCGCAGAGCTAGTCGACCCTCGATGTTAATGTCCTTGAACAATTGAGGAAGATGTTCGAGGAAGCCAGGCGACGAGCCATGGTTGCATGGATACATGACGTATTTCTCGAAAAACTGGGAGACAGCTTGATCCTCTGCGGAGGATGATGCCGGAGCTTGAGGAACATTCTTGACCCATGGGTATGGCGAAGAGATATTGGATACGAAGACATCTGCGGCCGAAAGATTGAATGGACTTTGTGCGCCTAGTATTCCCTGTGGAGCCAGAGATACACTGGAGGCTTGGCTTGAGATCTTGGGCCTCGATAAGCTCTGGGTAGAGGCACGACGACGAACGGATGGACGTGCGGCTTTATCGTTCGAATTTCGAAAGACAAGCGACGATTCATCACGGTAACCGGCGCAGAGCTCACCGCGCAGGATACACCGCCGGCAACAAGGACGACCCTCGTCACACTGACCACGGTTGAGCACTAGATCGGTAAAGAGGGGAGTTTCGTACCTTGACTCTGCGGGTGCGGCAGCGCAGGCAGCCTCGACTCAAATGTGACATGCTTTGAGCTTTCGAAGCTTGCTAAGCTAAGACTTGAGCCTTCCCTGGCTTGATATATGGGATATAAACTAGACTTAAGGCAGTTTGGCGGTCAAGCTTCATCTGTGCCTTCGCACAAGAACCTTTTCACATTTTCCTTTGCCTTTATCAACATCAGTCTATCTACCTAGCACATTCATGCTTCAGTATCTAATTCAGAGCGAAGTAAATCGTAACAAATCACTCGTAAACCGACAAATCTTTATCAAATACAAAGAAAATAGTTAGATATAAAAAAGAAACACAACACAAACAACATCACTTCCAAAAAAAACTCTTAATATCCTACATACTTTCCATTATAGTATTTCAACTATCTTCCATACATCGAGCAAACAAACTACTACATCAACCAACCAAACCCTCAAAATCCAAATTCCCATACACCTAAGTATCAACTAAGCACACACCAACCCCATTACAAAACTTCAATTTAACATCGCTTTTAAAAGACCTAAAAAAACCCTTCAAAAAGATTTTAATCAGCTTCTCGAGAAATTTCTGCCATCTAATTCAACATACAAATACAAAAAACCACGTTAGCTTTTAACACTTTCTCGTATCTCACAGCCGCTCTTTTTTTTAAAAAAAACTTAGATTCCGCCTCAAGGGAATATTCCGACGGCGAGGAGGTGAAAGAGGGTGTAAGATGAAGGGGGGGGGAAAGTAACTACGGAAACATGATTTTTGAGTGGGATGGCGTTGTTGATCCAAGAGAGTTTTTTTTACGGCAAAGTTCGATAGATGAACGGTTTTCCCAATTTTTTGGAAATGATATTCAATTTCTACACCACAAAGTCGGTAATCTGACCATCGACTTTTTCCCTACCCAAGGACAATCAGAACCTTTCAATCCATCCAAGTTACAACCTTCAGCTTCAAAAACTCCTCCAGCCCCGCACTCCCATTGAACCGTCCAAAGCCGCTCTTCCCCACCCCACCATGCGGCAGCGCGGGTTCGTCGTGTACGGTCATGTTGTTGATGTGGACGGCTCTGGGGTTACTGCGTTAGTCCCAAAGTGGTTTGTGCAGCTGTATGAAGAGGGGTTGAGTGAGATGGATGATTACCCTGATTCGATCTGCTTGGCGACTCTCAAGCCGGATGCTAGATCTTTTGTGAATACAGCGGAACTGAGGCCGTACTCGGTGTCGTTGGCTAATTCGATGGCTTCTTCTTCGCTCTCGACCACCATCAAGGAGACGGTGGGGCCGAAGGATTCTTCGTAGAAGAGGTCCATGTCTTTTGTAATGCCTTGGACGACAATAGGACGCATTCTCGTTTCGGAGTCTTCCGTGGCATTGACGTCTCCAGCGACGATCTTGGCGCCTTTCGAAATTGCTTGATTTACGAGCTTCTTATTCTTGTGCACGCCGGTGGAGGTAACCAGGATAGGTGCTGGGGCGGGGGAGTAGTAGAGCTCTTCGATGGCGGATTTGAGGGCTTTGGAGAAGTGCGCAGCGATGGAGGAGTGGACGATTATGCGTTCTGTGGACATGCAGACTTGGCCGCTCTGAATGGAAAGGGTTGAGGTTTAAAATCATGTGAGAATTATGGAGACGGAGGGTACGTGTGTACTTACGTGGACAAAAGCACCCCTGGCACACCCAGTTGCTGCCCTTTCTAGATCAGCATCATTGAGAACAATCGCGCTTGCTTTCCCTCCGAGCTCCATCAAAACCGGCTTTAGATTTTTGCCTGCCGTTGCGGCGATAATGCTGCCGACAGCTGTGCTACCTGTGTAATTAATTTTCCTCACTGCTGGATGTTCAATCATTGCGGTGACGACTTCAGCAGCATCTTGAGCCCGGACTGAAAGTACGTTGAGACAACCGTCTGGGAGGCCAGCCTGTTTGAAAATGTCGCCAATGGCCCAGAAGCAGCGGGGAGCGAGCTCGGGACCTTTCAGAACGGTAGTATTGCCGCCTGCAAGAGCGTAGGCTACGGCTCGAAAGCCAAGAATATATGGCGCGTTCCTAACCATATCCATTAGGGAGTCGTAACCTTTAGCTTTCAAGACTCATCATACCAAGGTGCTATTCCAAGCACGACACCATAAGGCTCCTTCAAAACCAAAGCACTCTTACCCTCCTCGGCGACGGCAGGCATATAAGAGGTTGCAGTCACGATTCTTCCAGCCACGTCCCGCAGCAGTTCAGCGCTGTTCGGCACATTAAAGCCGGTAGCATAAGCCTTAACAGCGCCAGTCTCATCAGTCATGTATCTTCCAAGTTCTTCCGCACGGCTGTCGACGATATCAGCGGCTTTCAGAAGAATGTCTCTCCGCTTGGATGGTTTGGTTTTGGACCATGCTGGAAAGGCAGCTTTGGCCGCTTCGACGGCGCTGATGGCATCCTTTTTGGAGGCAGACGAGCTTTCCCAGATTACCTTGCCCGTGGCTGGGTTAACGACGTCGAAGGTGTGCTCTGTCTCGACTTCTGTTCCGTTGACTTGGATAGGAACGGTATGCTTGGAGGAGCCATTGACGCCATTAGAGGCCATTTCAGTCTCGTTGTTTGACATATTGGAACGCTTGGTAGCTCAAAATCACGGACACCTTTCTAAAATACTCAGTTTAGATACTTTATGGACTCAATGAAAGGCCGAGAGGCGATGGAAATAAAAACAAGTCAGAAAAGAAGCGACGCTGATCTAATGTTCAATTAAAACTAGCCAATAATGAATTTATAATAATACGTGAGTAACAAGTTTGAGAATCGTATTCCTCCTACCTTAACCTGTATGACAAAATCATCCACAAGCGAATGCTTTTTGCATCACCAGCGTGTTCAGCAGCACTTCGCCTTCAGCTCCTTGAGGATGAACCCAAGATCCTTGAAGGTCAGCAGTTTTAAATATGTAGGGAAGCCCGTGGGAGGGGTAGGGGAGCGGCCCGCTATGTTGCAAAATCCATCCAGATTCCCCTCATCCGACAATACGAACGATAACCCATGGATAGAAAGCCCCCATTGACGGTCCAACCCACTCACAAACAAAGTGCTAATTCAGCCCTTCATCCATCTGCCGAGGCGTTCTCATTCATCGATTCAATGGCATACAAACCATGCGGCAATTTCTCATTACAGTCCTCCCTGCAGCGGGCTGGACATTGCATATGAGAGCGTAAGCCAGCTATACCTGAAAAAGCCCGGCAACGCTTAAGCAATGTCCAGCCCGCTGCAGGAAGGACCTGTACATATCACCAGTCAGCCACACACAGTAGCTGAACATCCTACTCGATCGTCTTCTCGCTCTACCTTATGTCCGTTCTTTATCAGAAAATGATTTAGAAACATCAAAAACAACTACAAGTCAATCCGACATAATTAAAATATGAAAGAACAGAAGAGCTCACGTTTCAGGGAGCTTTTCCAGCAAAAAAAGAGATCATACGATTAGCATGATTCAAGAATATATTATCGTTTTTTGATCCGTGGAATACGAGCAGCCGCACTGGATCATGTGCATATAAACTGTGGAACTCTGGAACTCTGTTGTCAATGATGAAGCGAGAGACCAAATGGCTGTTAAACTGCCTATTCAAGGCATCAGATACCGCTCACATTCAGAATCATATTGCATTAACCCTTAAATCTCCAATCCACTATACAAGAAACCCCCCTACATCTTCAATCCAGATTACACCCCCCAGCCCAAAGAAGGATCTCTAAAACACCAACGCAGCAACCATTCCCAGCCCGGCCAACATACCTCCTGCAAGAGTCTTCGTCCCCGCACCTGTCGCCGCCGGTGTGCTTGCTTTCGCAGACGTTGACCCAGCGGTCGCGCTCGTAGAGAGTGTAGCGGGCACGGTCATGGAACCGGTTGGTTGGACGATGCTCGAGTTGGGGAGGATTCCAGTGCTGACTGGGACGGGAGGCTGCGACTGGGGCGTGACTGTTGACACGAGGATGGAGGTGGTTTTGGTGGAGTTGGCGCTGTTGATGGGAGCAATCGAGGGGATGATTGTCGGGAGTTTAACAGTAGAGACAACAGAAGTCGTGTTGGCAGAGCTGGAGGCGGATGCAGATGTTGTTATTGCGGCGGCGGACGTAGATACTGCGGCGGCGGATGTGGATACTACGGAGGCGGATTTCGATACTGCGGAGCTTGAACCTGTAGCAGAGGTGCTGCCAGGGGCTTGGATCTGGCCGTCGCTAATCTGGGAGACGGTAGCGCCCTTCGAGGTTGCTGAGCCGACGGGGTTGGAGATGCCGAACTGGGTCGAGTATTGGTATTGTCCGGTACCGCTGACGATGATCTGCAGACCGTAGTGGGTAGTATCAGGCGTGAGGCTCGAGGACGGGGTCCAGACGAATTTCCCAGAATTGGGGAGATTGTCGGCCAAGCAGCCGATGGGGACAACGTTGGTGGACGGGCCGCGGAGAAGGACGACGGAGACGCTGCCGGCGGTAGTGGGCTACGCGGATGGGGATTAGTAGGTATATAACATTGGAGCATAGTGGCGACAATATCGGAAGGAATACTACTCACGTTCCAGGTGATTGTGAATGGGGTACCGGCTGGGACGATTTGACCGAGGCCGGGCGCGGCGATGGGGTTCCCGCTTGGGGTGTCACCGACTGGTGCTTGAGAGCATCCAGAGGCTGCGGAGGCAATGCCAACAAAGGCGACGAGACTTGCGACGGCGAAACGCATGTTTGATGGATTGAGCGGTTGGGGTAAGGGGAGTATCTGTATTATGCTACTGGATTTAAAGCGATCGACAAAGTGACTGGAATTTAAAAAGAGAATGATATGTCTGATCGAATAATAGTAATGGGAATTGCTAGAGAGCGACTGGAGTTAAAGGTAAGAAAGCAATTAGGTAGTAAGTAGTAGTGATGCGATGGCCGAAAGGAGCGTGTGGGAAGTGGGGGAAGGAAAGGAATGGTCAAGGTGGGCAGCGGTTGAAGTCATTCACATTTCTGCGCCCCTCTTCCAGCTCCGACTTAGGTACAAGCATCGAGGGCGTTCTCACGATGTTCTGATTGGCAGAAACAAATGAAGCAATTTCCAAGTAAAGTATTCAGGGGCTTGCTGCAACGTCGGAAGCTGAGCCGTCAAGAAACTAAGGTAGGGCTAGGCCGAATGAAGGCTCGGTAAGCGGCGCGTATAGGGGGAGCCCTAACCCTAACGCTACTTCTCGCTGTTGTTTGCTTCAGGCCGTGTCTCTCGTCGAAACAACTACTGTGGTATATGTTGATAACTCATCATGATAATTACAAGATAGAGTAATCAGAGATTGGGCGTCGTCAAATCGCTCACCGCGAGATGTTCCTTTCCGGCATGTCATACCTGAACCTCGTATCCTTGACCGCTATGTACCTTATTCGTCGTTCCAATGAATCCTCATCCTGCGGAACCCTGATTCGATGATACTGAAGCGAAAAACCTCGCGTATACCTTACTCATGCGACATATCTGTCTGTACCAGGTGATTGGTCTTGCAATTGAATCGCATCGCTAGAGTACGCTGTCCCACATGCGGCGGGTTTCGCAAAACACGGCCTAGATGAGATGACACCGATGGTGTCGGAGCTTTTTAGACGTCGATATATATATACTATATATAGTTGCTGTAGATCAAAGAGAAATGGAACATAGATCGCTTGGGTATTCGCTGGAACGACTGAAGGGGTATCGCAAGTATACATCTGCTTCTTGGCCGACAAAGATAAAAGAAGATATGCCCGCTAAATGCCAAACCCTGCTGTCCTATATAGCGAAAGCCCCAACACCAGGACCTCCGCATACGCTCATCAAATCGTAACTATGCTGGCCATAGAATAGGATATCTTGCTTAACGATCGTGGTAGTACGGTAGTTTGTAGGCCTTGAACTAGCACGTTGTTGCCGCCTGAGAATCCGGCTGATCCAGAGATCTAGCTGCCTGTGGCACCGCACTGTCCTGGGTACTGACGGTTCGTCAATGGCTGGGGGAAGATTCCGTTCTGCAGAAGAGCTTGCATGTCCCACTCAGGCGCGGCTTCGGTCTTCCAGGTCCAGAAGAACCAGCCGGTGTGTGCCTCGTACGCGTCAAGTTGAGCCTCGATGAAGTGGCGGAGGTTGTACTTGTCGTCGTTGGACAGGTTGGCGACTGTGCCGCTGTACTTTCCATTGCAGCTGCCGACTTGGTAGCTGCTAGGAAAGGTACCGTCGTAGCGTGCGCCTTTACCGAGGCCGTTGAGCCATTTAGCGCAACTATTCCATGTCAGTCATGAGGCATGATCAAATATAGAAGCGAGTAGTTATTTACTCCGTCTGAGCACCAGTCCACTCGCCGACCACAGCCCACTTGTCGGTACCTCTGAGCTTGTTGCCAAGAGCACATGCTTTTGTGACGTGCTGGGATGGGGATTGTGCGACTTGATCTGGGCTGAAGATCTGGTACTGATGCGTGTCGATCATGACGTTAGATCGGCCTGATTGGCCGTTCATAAAACCGTTCCAGTAGGTTTCAAAATCCTGGAAGGCATCATGAATCGTCACAAGCGTGCTGGATCCTATGTTGTTGCGGACAGTGTCATAGCCCCTGTTATAGAAGTCCTTGACGCCATCGAGATTCACTGCCCACCCGGCAGGCTCGTTCAGAAGCTCTATGGCGGCTACAACATCTGTAGCGCTGGCGTATCGTTGTGCAAGACCTTGGATCGCATTGAGGGTCTGCTGAACAGTATCTCCCTGCAGCCAGTTTGTTGGCCCGTAACGACCACTGTTGTCAAAGCCATTTTGTGACCCGGGGGCTGACATGGAGTTAGCAAATACGATAAGTATTGCGCCATGAATATCATACCTCCGTGCAAGTCAAGCATAACCTTCAAGCCTGCACTCCTTGCCCACCCGATGGCTTGATCAAGAACTTGCAACTGTCCTTGAACATATGGGTCTCCGTCGAGAGGTGCAACAGCCCAGTACCCGATCGGTATACGAACATGGTTCAGACCAGCTTGGGCAATTCGATCAAAGTCGCCTTGGGTGATCCAGGTGTTCCAATGATTTGACAGACGGTTTTGGGCTTCACCTCTGCCAAGGACTTGACAGAACGTGTACTCGTCTTTGACCGTCTGGCTTTGAGACCATTCATCGAAGAGTGAGGGAGTAATCCACGGCTCAAGGACGAACCAACCTCCGAGGTTCACTCCTCTGACTTTTTGAGAATTGTAATCGAAATTGTCTCGGCGTTCCAGGGAACTGTGGTTGAACCGTCAGCGGTTAACCTCGAGTGAAGCAGGGAAGATATACTGACGATGTAGGCGCGGCTTGAGTAGCAGTCAACAGGGTAAGCGCAAAAGTAGCCGCATGGATGAAGCTGTGGGTGAACATCTTGGTTATTGTGAAGCTCGTACACTGTGGCGTGATACTTGGAAGATGGACGTGAAGACAGATGGGGAGTAGATGATGATACAGGCCATTCACGTAACTGTGTTCACCAAGGGCGGGATACTGGTGAAACGTGAAGTGAATGAAGCTGGGGAATCTTACGATATTAAGCACGCGCAGACCGCTCACCAGTTCATTTCCTTCATCCGGGAATGGCCTCGGTTGTCCGTATGGGCCCCGCGAACAGCATTGTGACCGGTGTAAACAAATTTCAGAGTGGAATGCAACGTCAATCCAAAAGCCGATGTACCATATGACGGTATTTGCGATGGCTGCAAGCGTTGTACGACGGAGAGTCCATGACCGAGGACTGCGAGGGGGTCCAATAGAACTAGAGCCTTGAGACCCTTCTCCTCTGGGTATGGTGCCTACACGTACTCTCCCCCTGCCCCCTCGTGCGGATTAGATGAGGTGGTATCGATCGCATATCTGATCGTGCTTCTGGTTGGGCAGGATCCGGGGCTTACGGGGTGCCATGTCAGTTTGAGAATGGCATGTGGTCGTGACTCGTGAGTCAGGCTTTCCCAAAAGGAGTGGATTTGATTAGTGGAGGTCTGGGAGAGGTTTGCGACGTTCAGATGCTTAGATGCTTAGATGCTTAGATGCTTGGATCTGCCGCCAGAAGCCGCCATTTTGCAGTTTTGCGGGGTAGGCGTATGCCAAGCTTTTGATTAGTATCGATCTATTCCGTACTTTCTATAATGTACCTCATGTAGGATGACCTGCCTTTTGACCAATCGCACCATCCATCTTGAACTACTCGCTACTACTACTCTTCCTGCTCCGTTGAGACAGACTACTATGTATGTACAACGTCCCTGCACTGGCGGTAGTACTCAGCACGAGCGCTTAGCCGCAAATTCCAGGTTCAACCGCAAACACCTCCCAATCCTGCCCTTGAACGCCCATGAGTACCTTACTTGTGGGTACCGCCGCTATGGTCTTTTGTACCAGATCTATCGGGCAGAATACAAATGCAGCGTAAGCATTCCAAACCAACAAAACCAACGCTCACCGCAGGTTTACAAACACACGGTGAGCCGGCCCCTTCCAGAACGCCGAGTGGAAGCTCACCCTCCGGGTCTACCCGTCTGGCTCAACCTTCATCATCGCCATCTGACTGGCTGTGCAACCACTAATCATAGCATCACAGCCTGAGGTTGACACAAGACCATGTCACTTGGCGGCGGTCATACTTGCGGGGAGTACAGAATGTACCATACATATCAGCTGATGTTCTTTGTGCCGCTAAATGTAAGAGCATGGCATACAAGACACGGCAGGGACACGTCGTTGGTCGTACCTTAGAGCGAAAGCACAGAAGCAAGACACTAAGACACTAAGATCTTTTCTTTCCAGTCCCGTAGGGCCGTAACACTCCTGACCTCCTCACTAAACGAAAAACTCCGCCATGGCTCGTGACCCCGTCCTTCCTTCCCCGAGGGAAGCCGTTGCGGTTCACAGCTGTAGATCCACTGCTATAGTAGCCACTTCCATCAGTGGCTGGCTTCAAATGTAACTCAACCTTAGTTCTTGCCCAGATCTGAAAGCAGTTGTAGTTGATATCCGTACCTTGGCTGTTTCGATGAATGTTGTGCCTTTTTTCAGGTTCTTGTCTTCCATGTTTTCATGTTCGCCGCACATGGACAGCCTCGGCAGGCGAAACCCTAAAGCTACCTATTCTACCTTATTCGCCAGTACGAACCCAGCAGGCATACTTGAGGTAGATCGAGGGGTTCTCAGCTGTGGTTATTCCGATGTCAGATCATGTGATCGAGACAATGATGTGATGAGTCATGTGACCGAGCTCTCTTCCATTGCTTTTAGTGATGTCATTTACCCTCCATCGAGATGTGATGTTGCGCGGTCCGTGTTGCACTTCAGCGGATACTAATGCGCCAATAGCTTCTTGGTCCATAGACATACCTCCAACTGCTTTCTATAACTTCGAGATGTCGTACCTACGCACTTGCAAGGAAGTGGACATATTCTACCAATTGACAAAGGCCAGCAGGACAGACTGGTAGGAATCCTCCAACCAGAATTGAGCATACTCCATATTACGAGTGCGGAGAAGGGAGAGGGATGTGGTGAGCTGTACTCGCGAAACATAGCGTCCCAGAGCAGACTGTTGGGGACATGGCCCCAGCATTTGAAAGGGATTAGCTGGACGGCGCTCGTGCCCTTGCTGCGCAGCTCCTCGAGCAAACTTGCATTTCTGACTGTGGCGATGATACCGGCAATGGGATGTCTGGACGCTTTGATAGGAGTTTACTTTTTCAGACTTGCTGTATACCCGCTTTTGGCATTTCATTCTGTGCTTCTGGTGTTGGCGTTGGTGGAGTTATCAGATGTTTCCAGCGTATCTTACAGCCGATATATAGAGTAGGGATAAAGATCCCCTAAACTTATACGTCTCTATGTGCACATTGTGTTATTGTCGGGTATCATTTGGTTGGCCTGATCGGTGGCTTGGTAAGATATCTGGCTGCCAAGACTTAGCTTTCCAAATGCCGACCATCAACGTTGTTCCTTCCTGCACTGTCAGTATGCTCTGGTCCTTTCGCAAAACTGAGCTGATATCATCTTCTGCTATGCAGATCTCTGAATAGTCCGGAGACCTGTACCAGACAGTTGAACTCACGTCAACTCGTACAAGACGATTGTCGATGAACCAGTCGGCCATGGTGTGTCTACTAGAGAGTCAACAAGGCAGGTTAAATTCACAATCTCAGCATCTTACCCTGAGCTCATGCTACTAAATACTATGATTCGTCCGTGTAGAACGAATGAGAGATCTCAGCGTCATCAAATGCATGAAATTTCAGAAATATCAGTAAGTCGATCGTTGAGCAGTCGAAGAACGCCTCTCAATATCGCTCAGGTATCATCGACAATATACATCTTGACTCTTTGTGTCATTCCGTCACATCTTATTCAAATTCAAAGACTCATACTTTCATACGTATTGCAAGTGACAACCTTCTGATCAAAATTGAATATCGCATTTCACTTCGTTATGATGAAGGCTTTATTGCAGTTCGGAACCGAGGATCTGACGATTGCCCTCATTAGCCTTGCGTTATAAATCATAACGACCTGTCGTGTAAGATTCGCTGCGCCATGGGACATAAACAAGGCCATTTATGGATTGAATGTGCCGGTTTGGTACAGTGCCAGTACTGCTCGACAGAATTCATGATATCCTGCCTAGAGTCTAAGCATGCCCCTCATAGTCGGGTGCTTTATATCACGGCTTGGAAAAACTTGGGCAGATGTGAGACGCCTTTCAATATTCAGTGGCGAAATCATATCTGGCCACTGTTCACCAACCTCCCAGCTCCGACACCTCCAATCATTTTCACACCAGGGAGCATACTGAGAGCTTTTGAGACTGCTAGAAGTCCGAAGAGCCGCTTGAACGGAACTTCGAGCGCGTGACCTTTAGATGCTGATGTCAAGTTTTCTAAGCTTGCCGCTGACAGAGCACAATAGGGATGTTGTTTCGCCTATATCTTTCACTGCACGTACTGACAGCGGCTCTACATTCTCTGGTGGTCCAGGTTAATAATCCGTTCCAACGAAACATGTTTGCAAATAAAGGGCGAAGCCACATCCTAGTGACTTGGTCGTCTTGACGACAGCAAAAGCACCAGAAGTATCCTATCCGTGGTACGTTACCACAGAAGTCATCTAGAGAGCAGCCGAATAGGAACATCTCAGTGAACGTTTTGGGTATTGGACCTGCAGAAGGCAGATATTACGCTCATCTGGTCAACCGAAAGTCGCCTGTCTTGGAATGTTGCCTGTGAGAAGACGTGCCTGGTAGGTGAATACTTAGTGTGATAGTAAATACTACCCTTGAAAGCCCTCTTTCCTCAAGTAGGGGACCAAAACATGAAATGCGTGCAAGACACGGTAGGGGCAAGTCATTGGCGTAGAAGAAAAGCACAGAAGCATGACTGACTAAGAATCTAAGACACTGCCGTCTTTTTGCTTCCAATCCGTGACACTTTACCTGCTCACTATATGGAAAACTGCAAAATCCTAATTTACCTTGTCCGCGTAAGCTGTATAAAAATACAACCCAGCGGGCATACGAAGGCAGATCGAGGGACCCTCAGATGTGGTTATTCTGATGCTAGCCAATCGTAGCAATGATATGATAAGCCATTGACTGAAATAGCTTGTTTTGTTGTCGTTTACGCTCCGTGGAGATGTTTTGGTGAGTTGTCCGTGTTGCACTTCAACGGATACAAATGCAGAGAAACAAGCGGCAGCGAGGACATCGCCAATAGCTTCTTGATCTATTATCAAACCTCTAGTTACTTTCCACGCCTTCGAGATGTCGTACCTAAGCGCTTGCGACAAAGGCGATGTATTTTACGGTGGAAAAGGCCGGTAACAAAGATTGGTCGAAAGAAGGAGCATACTCAATGTTTTGAGTGCTGAGAAGGATATGCGGTGAGCTGTACTTGTAAAACATAGGTGGCGTCGCAGAGCAAATTGCCGTACATATGCACCAGCTCATACTATTTTCTATGTGGCATTAGATACCACAGCTCTTCTCGATCTTGTTACCTGGGGAATGATCCCAGCATCTGAAAGGTTCCTTTGGGTTCTCTCGAAAATCCAGCGACAGGGGAACAAATCTTGACGGTGCATTCATTCTCGTGAGTTTGCTTGGACATGGTCCCTGCTTAGAATTGAATGATTTGTTGATGATCCCGTTTGCATCGATACCCATTCTAGGTTTGTCCGCAGAGCCCAGCTTATATCTCCCAGTATCAGTTAACAACCTTGGTGGCGTATAGAATTTAGGCACAGTAAGACAAACTGAAATGTTGGAAGTTGCTGCTGGCAAGATGATACATGCCATTACTTGTGGTAGTCTTCCTCGCATGGTCCTCGCTATGATTACTCCGTAGAAACGTGCGGAATCCTGTCCGATACGGTTGTCAGCGTTGATTGACTTTCGTGCAGTTGTAGTCTCCGTCTTTGGAACTGTGCAGCTATAAAATAATGAGCTGGTACCCCCGAGAAGACTTATGATATAGTATATCCAGTTGCTTGTACTGAGAGTGAGATTCAGCTACATGGAGAAGCGCACATGGTGGTATACGGCGGATGGCGTTATGTTGGCATCCAGTCTGGCGATCAGAGCAGTTCCTGTGGATATTTCCTTTACCTCGACTGGCTTACATATCTGTATTTCAGGATGGTCATGTTCACGTGAAACAAAGCTCATCACCTCGTGGAAAACTACCTACCGATGTTGAATAAATTCTGTTAGTGGGGTCCTACCCGGAATTTGAACCCCACTAGAATACCCCTTGAACAAACTGCTGCGCCGGACAACCAAACAAACAAACACGACCGCAATCCTTCGAGTTCCTTCCCATAATAACACTTATTGCCATTGCTTAGAACAGCATACACGGTACTCGAAACATGATAACATAGCTGATATCTAGGCTACCCACGAACAGAACCAACACCTCGGTTAAAGAACACACGCAATTAAACTCCCCGGCTTGACTGCTCCATTGGCCTTAGCTCTCCATTGAGAGTAAGGAATGGAGAGTCCTCAAATAGAAACACATTTGAACCAATGGAGCATTCCCATCCGTTGTCGGATGGACCATATATTTCACCTGGTCTGCGCTCGCTGCCTCCAACGACCGCGTCCGTGACGACGTCTCCAATAAATTTTACAGCGACTCCTCCACGCCTTAATCAACAACGCCGGCGGCTACAGCTACGCAATGTAGGATTCAAAGGCCCAGTCCTTCCAGCTCGACGGATGAGTCCAATCCTTGGCGCCTCCCAGCATGCGTCTGAACCTTTTAGTCGTCCAGCAAACAGTGAGAACTCTCCTATAAGCTCCGAGAAGCGAGTGTTATACGGCGAAGACCTGCCACCGAGCCCTGTGAGTATACTGCAAGAGATCCATAACTCGAACCGGCGAAGACGGGTTTCGCCCCGAACAGGATTTGGGCAAATATTTGAAGATAATACAGCGACGGAACCAATTGAGAGAGGTGGACGTTCTTGGTACAACGAAGCAAGTAATAGTGGCTCCCCAATAGGGATGAACATGACGCCGGCCAATACGACAAAGTTGTGTGAAGTATCTCTGAATGGAAAGACATCTCAAATTCCAAGCTCGCCTTTGGCGAAACAGGTAAAGGGCCGCAATGAGAATCATCCTGGTTCTCGATCTACAAGCTCAGAGGCATCCAGATATATTGAACACCTTGAGGCCCAACTTTGTGCCGTTAACGCCAAGTTAGACGCCGTCATGTCTCCAAGCACAAGCAAAGCACGCTCGGCAAAGCTTAGGGCCCTCACAGCGGAGTCACGCTCACTCCGTCAAGAAGTGTCCGACTGGGAATGCCATTTTGGTCAAAGACTAAAGGAAGAGATGGGGCAGCGGTTGGACGTGGAGACAGGCTTAATTACACGGTTACAAGAATTGGAGGATGATTCAGAAGTTAAGGACGCAAAGATAAGGGAGCTTGAATGCGAGCTCCAGAGTATCCAAGCCAAAGCCAAAGAAGTCGAGGGGTTGGAAGCGGTCAACGTAGACTTGGAAAGAAGGATAGATGTCTTGACCAATCTCCTTGTTCGGTCACCGACAAAACTTGAGCTCTCGTCTGCGACTTCTTCTCCAAGCAAGACTAGCCCGCACAGAAGAACACCAAGGCCACGGTCCATGCTTCCCAGAGTTCCTTGCTCGCCTGGAGGTGTACGGTTGTCCTTATCTACTGTATCGGAATCGGCGTTCTGGCATTCCAGGAGCTTTGGATCGACTTCGAGCATCTCAGAGTCTCCTGAAGGAGTGGATCCGACGACTACGCACGAGAAGGAAATTTTGTCTCCGGGATCAAACCATGACTCCGGGCATTTCAGTTCTGTAGACCTCGACTCCGGTGGGTCTGCATTTTTTCGCTCTGGACCAACTTCTTCATCTAGGCCTACGTCCATTCAGTCGGCTTCTTCGCTTGGTACTGCCTCTTGGGGGCTACCGTTGCCGCCCAACACTGAAAGCCAAGCCAAGTCGATGAACCGTCAACGGAGAATGCGCCGTTTTCCTTCTGGGTCATGTTCTTTGAAGCCATTAATTCTACCAACCGCAGCCACCATTCCGTCTCTGCCAGCTTCGGCACCTGTATACTCGTCTTCTCCTACGCCAAGCTGCAACATTACGGACATTTCTTTAGATCCGACCACAGCTTTCTTATCGAGGCATGATTTCAGTTCACCAATCTCGACTCCTACGCAGCCAATCCGGCAGGAGTCTGCTTCAGGGGCACAAGAGCAGACTTTGCGGTCATTGGAAGGGAAAGGTAGGCAGCCTGAATCTGCCGATTCGCCGTTGTCAAGTCCCGAGGAGCAGCGCAAAGCGGTTTACGAGAGTCCATTGGATTCGGGGAGACCACGACATGCCCGACCACGGAGTCTCGAAGAAGAGCTCAAACAGGCCGGTTTAATTACCGAGTATTCCTTTGAGGATGGACTTATACCAGCAGACTTGGATAAAGGCGCCGAGCTCGATACGATCCCAATTGGACTAGATTCTTTCCAACCACATACTCCGCACGACCAAAGTTTACGACAGCGACATACACCCGCTCTACCGGATACAACCCCCATACCAGACCCTAGGCCCGTCTCTGCTACATTTCCGTCATCCAAAGTTTTCCAGTCGTCGTCTTTCGCAAGAAGGAATGCGTTCGCAATGTTCTCACGACTTACCAATCTTATCCGCCAGACGAAGCAGGACCCCTCCACACTAGCGCAACGAATACTCCATAATGCATGGACACTTGGCTCTGCACGATTGGGCAGAATGGGATGGTGGCTCATGGGTCTGCTTTTCGGTTCTTGTTGGAGAAAACGCAAACGCGCGGCTGACGGGGTAATAGCTGACGGACCGCCGAGGAACAACTTCGACTGGCACCACTACTCGGCGAGAGCGAGTCGGAGGAGGACTGCTGAGCATTGTTTGCGCAGCCACGGTAGTGATTACGAGCTACTACCACAAGCAACGCCACAGCCTGGAACCATGCGACAATCATCCGCCACCGCATACCATAGACCGAGAGAAGAGTCCCAAGTCTTCCCCTGCGACAGATGCATCGAGCCGTCCTCTCATCGTACTCTCCGTCTCTGGTGGCAATTCTCCCTCGCCATCGTCCTTGCTGTCGGCGTAGCTATCAAGCATGGCCCTGGCGCCCTGCTTGTGGATGATGGTCTGCCTCCTCCATCGCCGCCTATGCATCGGCCGTCGCATAGGATTCTGGGTCAGCAGCCACCAAAGCAAATTGCCAAAAATAATGAAACATTAGAGGGCCCCGTTGACCGGGACAATGAGGAGGATGGGGATGGTTGGAACAGCAACTTCACGTTTGCGGAGCCACTTGGGCCGGGGGATTTCGAAAGATCTTGACAGGCACAAGACAAACCTCCTCGTTTAAGGAATTCTCGTCTTCTCCTTCTTAATCCCCTTTCTTTTTTCAATTCAACCGAGTATCACTCGACAAAAGCCACCCCATCATCTTCACCCCACCCCCACCTCCACCCCCCCAAGACCGCTTCCCTATTCTTCAACTTTTGGGCCGGCCTTTTGACATTCTTCGAATACCCCAGCCAGGCTTGGCGTGTTCTGCATTCTTTAGGGTTGGGGCTTTATGTTTTGAACGCAGTGTATGATTAATGTAACTTTCACACCGATCGGGTTAGAAGCAGACGGTAGTTTTACGAGGAGAGATTCAAGAAGATCTTAAATTTTTATTCTTGGTCAAGACGAGGATGCATGAGTGCTATAGGATTTATTTTGTTTTTTCCTTCGTTTCTCCTTTCGCCAGTGTCCCTTGTTGCATCTCCTCCCTTCTAATTCCCTCTTCCCTCTCCCCACATATCCAATAATCTCCCTCCCCGTCACCAAAATCCACCATCTATGTACTCTCTCTCCACCTCGCGGTTCGGAACCTCCCGATTGTTTAATACCGTGATCCGGCTTACTTGATCGGCTCTTGTGCGAGGTGCGGTTTTTGCGGTGTGGGCGTAAGTGTGGGGCTCCAGATGGGAGGGGGGAGAGGCCCGATGCCTTGAGCATAATCGGGGAGGGTTTTTTTTTGGGAGATTGGTGGAGCGTTTCGCCGTCCGCGAAAGACGAGTTTAGAAGATTGATATTATCCCTGCGATCTCTCACCCGCTCGGATTGTTTCTCATCTCTTCTTTCTCGTCTTTACATTTTCTTGCTTTTTGTTCTTTCTTTCTCTCTTTCTTTCTTTCTTCTTACAAGTTACGCAGATAAAAGCTATGAGGCCGATTCTGTAACGGAATGGGGGTTGTGGTTGGCAAATTGGGGGGAGGGGTGGAGGGGTGGGGATGAGGGGAAATGAGGGGGAGGAATGCTTCGGAGTTCAAGAGAGGGGAGACCGCAGTGGCTTTGGGGAAGGTGGAGAAGGTAGAGGAAGAGGAGAGGCGACGAGGTGAGGGTGGCATATTTGTTTTTTTTTTAGTAAAAGTATGTGGTGTGTTGCTGAAGATGTGATTAATATTCAAGCTTTTAGGGTGGTTCTGTGTATCCCACACCGCCATAATCAAAAGGGTTGTCTACGAAATGATAGAGCCCCAAATAACGGACGAAGGGAGAAATTTACGCAGACGTGTTCTTAATGAATGGGTAGAAGAGCGAACCCTGTGATATGGAAAAAGTGCTCGGCATGCAGACGCGCGAAATTCTGTCTCGAAGAGGGACATACTACATAGCGACGAACTTTTCGATTACCGGTTGTGAGTAGCGCGAGGTTTTCACCGCCCGAGTTTTCGCAGCTCAAACCATCGAAGCGGCGGGTAGACGAGGGCGGCCCAGGCGAAACCGACGTAATTGCCCATCTGTGGGATTGTCAGTTTAGAGGCGAGGGAGTTTTGACGAGTGTGGAAACGGTAGGGGCGAAAAAGGGGAAGTGGCGGCCAGGGGTTCGAGGAGGGTCTAGGCCCGTAGATTGAGAGAAATAGCGAAGGTGACGGGTGGGGGTGGAGAGAAGCTGGTGATGATAAGGGCGAAAGGAACCTGGTGACATTTAAAAATAAAAGGACAACATACATCGGCTCCGAACTCCCCAACCAATTTGGCGATAGGTCCAATATACCACTTCTGCGCCATGCACAGGATAGCTCCAGCCCAGCCGACGAGGAATGCTACAAGGGCTGACAAACCCAGAGGCAGCTTGTTTTGATGATTCCACTGAGTCCAGTCATACCCCCTTGATCGCCGGAAGATCAGGTGTTCTTCCAGGGTAATCGGGATCCAAATAGCCACCCAATACCCCATCAATGCCAAAAAATTCGTGAATATCGCCGCTAGATGGTCACGGCCCGCCAACGCGCAAACAGTAAAGATGATGACCCCAACTGAGTTCCAAATGAATCGAGGAATTCGCTCCGGGATACGGCCGAGGATCTGAAAGTTGATGCCGGAGACATAGGTTGGCGGGACGATGTTGGCAACGAGACCGAGGGCAATGACGACGCCGCAGAATTTGCCGAAGCCGTTGAGGGAGGCAAAGCCAGTGACGAGAAGGGCGCCTTGGCTTGTGTCGTAGGCGGTGCTGAAGGACGGGGTGGAGGGGATGGCGGAGGCTAAACCGATGCCGACGAGAAGGGCAAAGGTGAAGGATGTGACGAGCCCGAGAGTGGAGAGAACAAAGAGGGCGACGCGCGAGGTGGAGGGGGGGTAGTAGACGAAGAAGTCGGCGGCACCGCCGGCATAGGTTATAGCGGCTGAGAGGCAGAGGGAGAAGAAGGAGATTCTGTTCCCTATAATGGTGCGGGAGTCACCTTGAGAGGGAGTAGTAAGATCGAAATGTTTGGCTGAAACGCCGTACAGAATGCTGAGAACGATGAGTTGGGGGATGAAGGCGTAGCGTTCGTAGGAGTGAAAGATTTGGATGCCAAAGGTCGTGACAACCCAGCTAATTATGGCAACGACGATGATACCGACGACTACTGACATGCTTCCATTGGACGAGACAGCCGAAAGGATCTGTCCTGCGACTACGCAGCCAATAAGCGCATACCCTAGTAAGACGATGATGTTTAGGAGTACGATGAGCTTGGCCGGCCACCATCCGAATGTATATCGTGCGAATATCTAAGGGATCAAGTTAGATTGATTTATACTCTCGTTCTGCTTATGGTAACTGACCATAGCACGGTTCCCAGATACAGGGCCCCATGTAGCAATGTATGCCACGGCTAAACTGCCAATGAGGGATCCGAATACAGCACATAATGCTGCATCCTTGAAACTCAATGCGTAAATCGTAGGAGCTAGCATACCAAGGGTAATATTAACTGCTGCAAGGTTTATGGAAAACCAGAGCACAAATACTTGCAAGTACCGCTTCCAAGATAGGTCATGGGTTTCATGAGGCTCTACGCGTTGGATTCCCCGCGCTTCAAGATTGTACTCGACCAAGCGCTGCTCGACATCTCTGGTATAGCGACTGACCTTCTCAGTGAAGTTTGACGGTGGTGGTAATGATGAAGCGGAAGTTTCTGGTGCTCTATGAGCCTGGTCGCCCACATCGTCCTCCTTTCCCACCACAGGCAGCCCCCTCTCCACATCGGACGAAGTAGTCGACATTCCGCCCTGCTTCAATCAGTAAACCTGATGACAGAATAAGATAGCATGATTCTTTCGCTGGAATTATCCAGATCAAGTTCGACCGTATGATCTCAGAACGACGGCTCATCAGATCTGCAGCATCTCCCGTCTTAAACGTCGATGAGAATAGACAAGAAAAGAGGGTTGGATGCAGCAGTATGACAAAGATGTCGAACACCGGTTTCATGCGTTTAATCATACAGTTACCTTGATCACTGATCAATTCGTTGCTAGTCGACATCATCTTATCTAAATGGAGTCGAGCGATGTACTTGGACTTTGGGCTCTGTCATGTTCTCGCAGCTCCTGTACCATTGTTGTTAGTTTGAACGCCAGCCTTCATCATCATTGATACACATTTGGTGACAAAACAAAGCTTAGCAATACTTGACCGTCGAAGCTTGGTGAGGTTACATGACACTAGAAAATGACTTGCATATCGATACAGATAAAGAAGATATGTAAGGTACCTATCTTAGCAGACCTCGTCCCACGATATCGATCCTTTAGCTATATAGTCGACGTTGAAAGGATGAAGCAAATTCGGTGTCTTGAGAAGAGAGAATCCGACGAAAACGGATGAGCCATTCAGTGGGCAATGACGCACCGACATCGGCTGCTAAGCTTTTACTACCAAAACACTACATCCCTGGACAATCAAACATTTTGACTTCTTTGGATGCTCAAAGTATTGGCACTAATCGGAAGTGCTTATTGAACGCGTTTCCAAAGATACTCGAAGATTTCAGATTTACATCATACTGCGTCAAGATGATCATGATACCTTTTAGCCTTTCCACCGAAAAGGGCCCAACTCTGTAGAAATACATCCTGCTGTTAGAGGGCCCGAAAACCATGAAAGGCAGATCGTATTTCATGGCCCCACGAGTCGGCCCATTGATACACATGTTTACTGATACAACCCTAGCTGAAAACCTATAACCACTACCTGCGCTGTTCAATGACCACTCCTCGAACCCCCAACATTATCGAATCTTGTGATATCCTAATGCTTCCCCCCAAGGATAGCGATGGCGAGATAAACTCGACGAGTTAACATGCACAACCCAAAAAATTCGTCGATCTAGGAAAGCAGTACTGCGTAGGGCCTATCGATCTACATATGAGAGTGTCGAGGACGCTTAGATGTTGTGAACGTTTAGATTTTAAAAAAATGTTCAACGCGTAAGAGAATACCAGAACAGGCTCCGCTCGCGCCTCAAAGATGACCCATATCCTCGATCATCGTAATGATCTCCTTATGGCCCCCCTCCATCGCCAGATCCAGTGGCGTGTCCCCGTACTTGTTCGTGAACTCGAGCTTGGCACCTCCCTCCAACAAAACCCGGCACACCTTTTCATGCCCCTTGGCCGCCGCTAGGCAAAACGGTGTATCCCCCTTCGCATTCCATACATCCGGCTTCTTGATGCCATGACGGCCAATCAATTCGCTGACTACAGGATCAAAACCACTTTCGGCGGCGAGGAAGAGAGGGAGCCCGCCGTCATCATCAGGGAGGTCTTGCCGGGCTCCACGGCGAATGAGAAGGCGAGTGGAGGGGATCTGAGCGTTTTGGATAGCGAAGACGAGGGCGGTTTTCCCTCTGTTACCAATGCAGTTGATGTTGACGCCGGCTTCTAGGAGGGCTAGAATGACGTCTCTGTGGCCTCTAATAGAGGCGAGAATCAGTGCTTGTTCGAGCTGATTATTCCGGACAGCCGAGTCCTTAGCTTCTGACTTCAGCAGTAGGTTTACCACGGTGTCGTACCCAAGCCGTGCCGCCTCCTCGACCGGCGAATAACCTGAGTGTTTTGAGGGAAATGGGTCGGCGCCGTGCGCTAGAAGCATTGACACTATGTTATCGGATCTACGACCCGCGGCCTCGTATAATGGGGATGTGGCAGTCTTGTCGCATCGGTTAGGGTCCGCTCCTTGCCCCAGCAGAAACTTTACCATTTCATCTCCGGTGCCACCAGCCTTTTGAGAAGCACATCCCAGTGCCGATTGGCCATAGTAATCGCCAGTATTTACGTCAACTTTCCCCTGCGAGCACAATACTTGCACAGTATCCAGGTGATTTTCAGTTGCAGCCAAAAGAAGAGGACTTACGCCATCGCTTTCGGCTTCTGGATCTGCTTCATAATCAAGCAGAAGTTTGACAACAGCGGAATGACCCTCCTTGGCCGCCAGCCCCAAAGCAGTTTCCTTTTTCTCACCCCTGCCCGCTACATGCACGCTGCCATGCTCGATCATCATGCGAACGGTTTCTTCGCGGCCCCTCTCAGCGGCATATCTAAGTATGGCGTTATTACCAGGCGCTTGAGGAGTAAGACCAACGGCGTCTTCATGATCCAGCAGTAGCCTAGTAATTGAAACGCTGCCGCTTGATGCTGCCCAGTACAAGGCCGTCACATAACCATCAGCTCCACAATACGGAGGGCCTTGAATCCTGGAGTTCGCGCCGTTGGCTAGTAAGAGCTTTACGAGAGCTTCCTTCTTATCGTATACGGCGCGATGTAGACAAGGCCATCCAGAGAGCTCACGAGAATCTGGATCGGCGCCGTTGGCAAGCAAAGATTCGGCTTTCTCGAAATTATCATTACGAACAGCAAACGTGAGTGAAATTCGTAGTCGTTCGATCTCATCTGGATCCCGGAACTTAGTTACTCTTAAAACGTGACTTGCATCGGGCAACAAGTCGTAACGAGAGGTAAACAGTAATGCGCCTGATCCCGTAGAAGGAAAGAACTCCATGACGTTCTTGAAAGCAGGAGGATCATAGTTGTCAAGGACCAATAACCATGGGTGCCATCGGTTACCAAGAAAAGACTTTACAAAATCAATCTTCTCATTCCGGTCCTTCAAACCCTCTTTCGTATGACGAACAATATCTGAGATATTTTCGAGACTGCGACACAGATTTTCGGGCGTGGCAGCATTTACCCAAAATATGGTTTGGAATTGTCCAATGTCTTTTGCCTGATGACAATACTCCACAGCGAGCTGAGTCTTGCCCGCTCTTTCTGGCCCGACAAGTGCAACCACAATTGGTGTTTGAACTTGTGCAGTTGCCACAGGAAACAATTGTGCTTCAAGGTTCTGCATGGTCTCAACACGTTCAAGAAAAGGCGATACCTTCTTTACACGTACTTCAAAATACGAAGAATCCTCGTTCACTCCTAGAGAAGCGTCTGAACCTTGAATCACACGGTGCAAGATCAGAACCGAGATATAAGTCTGCAGATTCTTCTGGATCGCCAGTATCTTCTCGTCGTTCTTTAGTCCCACGAACACTTTCTGGACTTTAGCCACCAGAGAGTCTCCCGGGACGAGAAGCACCTTCTCAATGATTCTGTCAATTTTCTCCACCTGTTGCATACATCCAGCAACTACGCCTTTGAGAATGCATCTTGTATCAAGGTCAACCTTTTCGACTTCGATCCCGGTCTTCACCCGCTCGAGAGACCTAAGTAAGAGCGGCAGCTGTGCTGAGATATGCTGCAGTGCTTTGGGGACATCAGTTGTAGCTGCATTGTATTCCTTTAAGCGTGCTGCGACCTGGAAGCCAAGGTTCACAAACTGAGCGATAGAAGCAGCGACGCCAATCGCCGAAAGAGGATCCATTGCTTGCTTTCAGGACTCCGATGTAGGTGTTTAGCACTTGTTTCAAACCTTGCTTTTCTCTGCGACTGGAAGTGCGTTGTATCTCAAGCGATTTGACGAGAAATTTTACAATGATACCTATCCAAGAATAAAGGCTTACAGTTTTGAAAAGATACTGCAGCATAAGCAAGTCAAACCGAACAAACCGCACTTAGGCTGGGAGGCAACATAGAAAAAGGATTAGAGAAGGAAAGTGACCTCAAGTGATAGTATATATCATATCGAGGTGTTCTTGAAGGAGATTAAACCTAGATCTATCAAGTGTTTCGCGCCTTCCCAGTGTTTTCATAGGATACGGGTAAGGCTCCAGACCCACAGTATTGGGGTCGAGGGTTGGACCACCTCCTTTCCGGACACAGGACGGGCTGTACTCAAGTGGGGGCCATAGCGTGATTCTGTAGTGTTGACTCCTTGTCGCCACGCTACGTTTGTTGTCAACATCAATATGTGTTGCATTAATCAGGCTTCTTTATGGAACTCCTGCCCCCATTATCAGAATTGCAGTGCTGCATGAGTAGCAGCAGGCAGGTATGGTGGTAAGGCTGAGAACGCTTACTAACCGCGAGTTTCCAAAGTGACGTGAACGATTGAAGAACAATTCATTTTGGTACTCATAGTCAACAGCCTGCATTTAGACCAGCCATGCGACCTCCAAGCCTCCAATTTCTTCGAGCTTTCAGGGTTACGGAATTCTGTCCAGCTCCAGCATGTGCAGCGCGGCGAGCAACTTGCTCACCTCCCAAATGTTCTCCAGCAGTAGCTGGCAGCCCCTCCAAGTTTACTCTCCATACAACGCGTCCTTTGCGATCCTTTTCTTCAGCAACGATACACCGATCCTCCCAAACTCCCAAAACTTCAGATCGCGGTCCTCCGTCCAAGGAGGACACTCAGACCGACTTCGGCTCTATGAACGTCCTCGGCAATACCCCCGCACCGACTACAGCTATTGATGCATGCCTAAGTGATGGATTTCATTTCGACAGTGGACTGAAGATTGGTGGGGGTAGCGGATGCCTATTAGTGGGAGGGGAGGCGTTCAGTTGGAGACCCTGGGACGCGGGAGGTGGACCAAGAGGGTCAAGAAAGGGGCGAATGATCAACAAAAAAGGGCAGTGGGATATTGAGAATGAAGCTTGGGGAACACTTGATCTTGTGTGGCCAAAGCCTGGTAGGATAATTTGCCTCGCTCCACTAATCCTGCTGGCGAGGGCTTCAAATTTTGGAAATAGAAGTGCTAATATCACGATTACAGATCTTCTCATTCTAGGATTAGGCCCTCACGTGCATCCCATTTCCCCAGAAACGAGAAATTACATCAATTCGCTAGGGATCCGAGTTGACATACAAGATACTAGAAATGCGGCCGCGCAATTTAATCTGCTTGCCACAGAACGGGGTGTTGGTGAGGTCGCTGCTGCGTTAATTCCAATAGGATGGAAGGAGCCTAGGTGAACATTTTAGTGTGTACAAGATGGCGAGTTCGCCAATTAAACATCAAGAGAAAGCTTGGAACGGCAAGAGGCATATGTCTTCGACCAAGTGTCGAGTAAATCCAGAAGCTGGAATGATGTTTGAAACCCTATGGCGGAGGCACATGAACTTCTGGGCCGCTCGAAGCATTGTTGGCCAAGAGGAGTGTCGAGACGCAACAGGATGGAGGTATAAAATTCACACGCCATGGAATAGCTGATAGACCAGGTATCCTAGAAGAAGTCAGCAAGTTCTTCATGGTCTCTCGACGGTAGTTACATAGTGTATAGGGAAAAAGAGTAGTGATAGAGCGATGGTTCCAGTACGTACTTGTCAGCACTCTGGAAATTGGGTTTGCCAGCCCTGTCTACCGCTTTAAAAGTTGCGGTAGAAGCGTTTTCGAGAATGTACACAATTAATTCAGTGGCAGGACTGCATAAGTGTCGGTGTTGTACTTTCATCAATAGTATACTTAGATAGTTTTTGCCAGTCTTTTATGTACTGGCCTGGCTATGTAATAGGGCAAGACGCCGACAACTCCGATGTGCCACTAGTTGAGTCTATAAAAAGCTTAGCCAAACTGCTAGGGGGAGGCGGGCCTCGTATCATGAAGAAGTAAATCCATCCATTAGATTCATTACTTCTTCAATTCATCACGGCGGCGGCCAACCCGACCTTTACTTTCGCTCAGCATTGTTAGATCTAGCTTTTCTTCGATTCTTGGGCTATTCGATTCGTGCGCCAGGAATCCACTATCATTTATTCAGCCCAAAGACAAAGGACCGGGCTCTTCATCCTATCTGAACGCATTTCACAGTCTTAATCCTCGTATAAGTGACCCTCCAATACATATATATTTAATCCGTGGTCCTCATCAGAACATCTCACAATGGTCCACATCCTGGCTTCGGCAGCCTTGGCTGCTTTCTCGGCCTCCGCTGTTCTTGGTCAAGCTAGCGGTGGTTCAACGAATAGCGGAGGAATTCAGTGTGGCCCAGGAAATAATTGTCCATCAGACTCACCTTGTTGTTCCCGTATGTATATCAAGTTTTGACGGAACAAACGGAGACTGACCGCTGGTCCCATCTAGAATACGGACAGTGCGGGGCGGGAGCATATTGTCTTGGAGGCTGCGATCCTATACACTCCCATTCGCTCGAATCCTGCATGCCGGCACCAGTCTGCAAGAGCCAGGATTACCAAATGACTTCGCTGGATGGCATGCAAGCAAATACAGACTATCTAGGCGATGCGTCGAAAGCAAATTGGGTAACGAGTGGAACTCCCAAGATTTACCAGGATCAAGTCCTCCTCACCTTGTCAGAAACTGGACAGAGCGGGTCTGGAACTCTACTGGCTAGTACCTCATACGTCTGGTACGGGAAAGTGTCTGCACAGCTGAAGACGAGTCGAGGCCAGGGTGTTGTCACTGCATTCATCCTACTATCAGATGTAAAGGATGAAATCGACTTTGAATTCGTAGGTACAAATTTGGATACCGCACAATCTAATTACTACTTCCAGGGGATCACAGACTGTAAGTTCTTTATCAGTTATGATCACGGATCTCATGCTAAATACCACAGATCACAACGAGATTGACGTCAAGGTTGACAACAGCACTTTTGATAATTACCATCTGTACGAGTTGGACTGGACCCCAGATCAGATCACATGGTCAGTCGACAACAGTCCTCACCGTACGTTGAAGAAGAGCGACACATGGAACTCCACAACTAACCAATACCACTACCCACAAACACCGGCACGTGTGCAGCTTTCTCTCTGGCCCGCAGGGTCAAGCAAGAATGGACAAGGTACAATAGCCTGGTCCGGCGGCTTGGTCAACTGGAAGAGCCAGGATGTTCAGAAGAATGGCTACTACTACGCTATGTTCAAGGACGTCAATGTCCAGTGCTACCCTGCGCCATCAGGCGCCAATGTGACCGGAAAGACTTCATATATTTATACTTCACCGTCGGGGGACAATTCCTCTGTTGCCACGACTGATCAGAATACCGTCTTGAAGTCGCTTCTCGGATCAGGCACAGACCCCAATAAGGACTTCCCAAGTGCAAGCCCGTCTTCTGGCACAAGCACTGCTTCTGCTTCTCCATCAGCATCGAGCGACGTCGCCCTAGTACCAGGCCTGACTGGTGCCGGACCAGCCATCAACAACCATGGTGGCGGTAGTGGTACCAATGGAGGTAGCGGAAGCTCCGGATCAGGGTCAGGCTCTGGGTCTTCTGCAAGTGGCGCTTCGACTGCCGCTGGGTCAACGGCAACGGCAGGTGTCGGAGGCTTTGTGCAAGGTGACCAGACCAAGAAGAGCGACAGTCCAGGGCCGAGAACTGAAAGAGTGTTCCAAGGATCAATGTTTGCCGCTTTGGTGGCATTAGTGGGTATGCTGATATTGTGACATCTAGGGTTTGGGAATATCTGAAACTGCCTTAATTATTCGATCGGATAAGGATCATGGGGGAGTAATGTCCTTTTGGATTGTATATTTTTATCTGCATTTAGCGTCAATCAAACCATCACAATGTACATGTTGAGCGCTTGGTGTGGTGATTAGTCTAGTATAACATGGTGGAATCGGAATCGGAATCGGAATTTTCTCGCTCAGCCTCAGGGCACTTCAATTGAAGACGTCTCTAGGAACACGTTGTGCCTGTATAGTATCAACGAGGTCTCGATTGAGTCATGCACAGGCCACCAGCAAAGCGGATTCGTGCGTTGGCGAGTGTCATGCCTGTGGGTACCCTGATCAAAGTAAGGTAGGAGCGGGACGGCAAGCATGCGAGCCTCATACATCTCTTCCCCTTCGGGAAACTTCGCGATCTTTACCATCCGGTTTTGGGCTCCAGGAATTTACCTGTCAATTCCGTTCCTTTTCCGTTATCCGTTGCAACTTCGGCACTGCCACATGAAGTTGCCATTGACGATGTTTCCGGAGACCCGCGCCAAACGAATCAGGAAGAACCTATTAGGTTTGCCCAAAGCCTACAAAACTTGATTGCCGGCCGATCAGCGTCACAGTATCTCTTTTTCACCGACTGCCGATGGTGACTGGCTTTGGATCTCTTGTTTGCGTTGACTGAGCTTGCTTCATCCAGAGAGACACAGCAAGTTCGTGACTGGAACTCACCTGACTTAGTGTTCGTGACCTTGTGTTGTTCCGTGGCAATCTAGGTGTTCGTATCACCTCAAGATAGCTACAGTGGCTATGTCCGCCGGCAGATATGTGCCTTAGAATGGAGCTGTCTAGGTATTCTAGTAGAAGCCACGATTCCAGCAGCATTAGTCACCAATTGTGTAACTTCAATGTATTTTTCACTTCTTGATCCTTGTGTGGGTCTACCGGATTGCTGCCAGCCATGGATTTGTTGGCAGAGCTTTATTTATATTATGACCCTTTGTATCTTGTACTTTCCATTTGGAAGCCTCCTTCGCAGTCACCTGATCTTTCCATCTTTAACCCTTGCTAGCTGTCTTCCCATCTGTCCATATAGAGACCTGTATCCTCATTCGGATCTTAGCCTAGCTATTGACCTTTCTCAACTACCTACCTAGCGCGCTCACCAGTCGAACAATCGTCCCGATATCGTTGCTAGCATGTGCGCTTTTGATGTTGTTCTCTTCGCTTGCGGGCACAACAGCGGCGTGCTAGACAAGTACAACTGCACGAATACCTGGCAACAGTTTGTACGAATTTACGACCCCAGAGAAAGAGGACTTTGTTTCGATTTGTCAGAACGCTGTAGGCCACAGCTAGATAAGAACGTCAACATCATTCAACACGAGAAGGCGTGTAGCGGATGTCAAGTTCCTGGATGGCATTTTAGGGGAACAAGACGCTCGCACTGGACATGAGGAAACTGAATCCAGCTGATGGACCGAACTGAGTAATGAAGGCACATGTTAGTCTACATCCATTACCCTCCCGAGCGGCTCCCGTAGCTCGATATTTGCTCTTCTTCTACATGGGGCGGCTGCGCCAGGACGCTGACGCAAAGCAGAGCATTGATTAGGCGTTTGGACGCGCTAAACGTGGTACTAATATTTCCCCATATTTCTCGCCCAACGATTATCACGAACGGCACTGCTACTATGGTTACCGCCTTGATGATGATGAGCAATATCATATACTTTGATGGCGAGTTTCATTGCGGAACACTGCAAATGTTCGGAATAGTGAGTCAAAAGTGGTGTAAATCAGGGGCAATCTTATTGGCGGGCTTCGTGGTCGTGTGGTTCCTGCGATTTTGTTGAGAACATGCGAGAAAGGAACATCTCTCTCAGTTGTTAATAGCTTTCATCTTCCTGAACACAAAGTCTTCTGACTTCCTTGCTCTCGAAGGAAGCAAATGGGGCAAAACGACTTGGCAAGCAAAACCAATTGAATCTCTTAGCCTTTGAGCTCTTAGAGTCATTTTGCACGACATCAAGAGTTAGGAAAGAGTTTTCTAGTACCTGAACTATACTATCTATATCTGGTTCGGTATTGCTCTACGCTTGCTCCTTTCTTCCTGCATTTCTTCCTCTTCCTTCTTCCACCCCAATGTCATCAATAGAGCAAGCCAAATCTGGAGTAAGGCCCATCAATTTAAGCTTACACTCTGCGCGTTATCAAGAACCTGTCTTTAAGTATCAGAATGTCAGCTGCTCTCCCTTGTCTATTTTCCTAATTCTCGTAATTATCTATAGAGCGGCTTTATTCTAACCTCAGGCTCTCATAGCAATGGTGTGAAGAGATTGTACGGTAATCGACAAAACGCTCGTTAATTTACATATGCTTGGGTCTCATCAATAGTCCACCAGCCAAGCCACAAAGCACGCTGTCTTTTCCGCCCGTAAGTCTTTTGCCTGTCCCTCCATCAATCATCATCATCATGTTAACATTTCTAACTTTTTTGGAACACAATCGGCCACGGCTTAGTCTATCTTGGCGTCACTGATCCAGTGACACATCTCCTGCCGGTTCCGACAGTGGTGGCCGTCATCATCCGTGTAAACGCTGTCGAGACATTTGATAACAAAGGTACATTGATTTCGAACCTTCTTCTAAAACCTTTTAAAGTCTTTGCTTCTCTGTCAGAGAGACCCAGCTCAAGACACTACACGTCTCATAACGAACGGCTGCATTTAAGTATCAAGGCTTTCCCGCAAGTAAGGACCTGAACTGATCATCATCAAAAGAAAGAACATCCTGCTATTTAAATACAAAGCATCTTTAACACAATCCTGAGATATCGGAAGTCGACTCCAGCTTTACACAACCATTGAATCGAGTGCTCAGGCCACCAGTATCATAATCGCTTCGCCTCCTTCACACTCTTTGGTCAAAAGTTCACCTCCTCCCCGTGTCCAGTATGTGTTTCTATCGGTTGAAGAAATGCGCATTGGGTTGTCATCATGGGTGCCAGCGGCCCGAATTCAATCGTCTATGTGAGAAAGCCAAAGTTTCTGGAGCTAGATGCCTTCCATCCGCGCCTGGGAGCAATGTCGAGACGGTCTGTGACGACCATCTGTGTGAGAGGCTTGCTAAGGAAGCGGACCTAATCAAGGACGAGGAACCCTAACATCAAAACTTTTAATAAGACGGACATTCAACATGATGGACGCCGAAGCAGAGACAGAATAACTAAAATATCTTGTTGGGTGTGGATGCGATTCGAGGTTTGGGGGGATCTCTGGATATTTGTCTTTCCTGTATGCATACAATACACTCTTGCATATTGATTTCTTTGTTGAGCATGCGATAAACAATTTTTTTGAAGCTTACAAATGGTTGGAAAGTACGACGATTAAAAGATGAGACTTCCTCGTCCACTACTGCGTCGTAATGAATGAGGTCCAAGCTCACTTCGCCCATATCTGAAATCGGGTGCACCTCTTGTTTGCTTATCTTTGTTTGGACTTCTTGAACGTAGCATGCGACAGCGAGCCTGCGAGTTGTAATTGGAATACTGGATTTTGATTGGAGCTCTTCTATGTATGCGCTGGTCCTGTCAGTTTGTTAGGCTACGAAAGTGGTAATCAGGAGAATAGCTTCCTACCCGGATCTTTGTCGCCTTACATAATGATGTCTTATATCAACAATCATATTTTCTGGCTCTATTCTTTACTTACTATCGTTGTCTTCCTTCCCTATCCTTCTTTTTCTTCTAAGCTTCATCTCGGATGTGTGCGCTTGATCATCCTTCGACAGAGGTTAGTAATCCCAACCTTGAGTTCCTAGCCTGCTATTCTACCCTCTGTCTCCACTCAATAATGGCCTCCATATTGCACGAGCACCTGACCTATCATAGGCAAGATCCAGTTATATATACTCACAAACAGTATATCTGTTCAACGGAAACCTTGAAACGCGATGACGGCTGCGGTCTAACATTCCGTCTGGTCTTTTACCGCAGACCATGAGGACAATAAATTACCCTTACAGCATAATTATTCCCTTAAGATTTTCGATTACCACCATGCTAGACCATGTCATAACACGCAAACAAGTTTGCTACCAAATTTTACATCCGCGAATTTAGTTCTCGACCCGCCACGTCGCTAGGCAAACGCCCCTTTAAGTAACCATGAGATCTATACTTTTCTCGCCTTTGGAACTTGAGACGTTTCATTTACATTTTATATCTAAACGAGTGGACTTCGGGACAGAAAGGTTCCTTTCTGGCCATGACTGATCTTATGCTTTATTCATTCACGAAGCTGAAACACTATATACAACTGCCAGCTCCCTATAACAAGTTTCTTATAGATCACAAAATCAATCCCGACGCAATTACTTCTAGCATCAGGGCTACGCGTTGAATGGATGGCAATTCCAATTCCCAGATCAGCAAGAAAGCCAGCTCCAAATTCCCACCAAAGATAACCCTACTTTCTGGATAAGCGAACACGCTCAGGTTGATTCACCTTCCAAGCTCCCCGAGTACTATCACTGACCATGGAGCTAGATTGAAGTGTCTCGCCAGTAACCAAAGGCCTATTATGACTCCACACAGCAGATTCAAGTCTCAACCCAGTACTACCGGGCCCATCGAATGTATCGCTTCCTTGGAAATCGCATTCATAGCTTAGGCCAGTCACAGGGCCGCAATTATCTACTACACACAACTCCCACGATGTCGAGCTATGACTCCTGCCGCATCCAACTCATGATACGTTCCCACCGTCCCTATTCACCCACGCCCTCGCCACAACGTCTTATTCCCGCCCTACGTGCAGGCTGATCTAATGATGCCCGGATTGAGATGCCTGTCTCAGATCTCCCGGAGCAAACATACCCAACACATTCATAGCTCAACCCATTTCGGCGATGGTACCCAATTATTTGCTACGTTGCCAGATCTAAGCTAGGTCATTAGATCTAGATTTGAGGGAAATGAAGAGGCAACAGCAAGCAGGTATCCGTGTGATGAGTCTTGCAAAGAAAGAATCACAAGGTTGGGCAGCAATGGAGGGGGGGTTATGGGGTATATAAAAGGCAGTGTTGAGGGAAGTGGACGGATTTGCAACCCACACGCTGGAAAGGCTTGAGAGCTAAGAGTACTCAGACAACGGTGACCATAAAAAACTTGGTTCATCAAGACAACGGACAACTCTACAGCGGATCAGCCCATTAAGCCAACTCAGATCAACAAAGTTCCCATCCGCATACGAACACGAGATCCAGATACTCAGATTTACCAATACCAGATTTGTTCTCACCACCTCCTCTGGCTATCACCATCCATCACATCATCCGTCACAACCCACCGAACACTCTTCCAAACACTTGCCCAACAACACACCCTCAATCACTTCATCCTTCCTCCTCCTTCCCTATATAAGTAGCCAAGATGTGCATCCATCATTTCTTCTACCACAACCCCAACCTCCTCTTCCGCAACCCCTATCTCACAAGCATCTCCCACTGCGACTACGTCAACAGATCACTCGAATACTACCACTCGCAACATTGTCGCAAGCCATTACAAATACTTGGCACGGCAGAACAGAACCCGGAAGCTTTGAGGATGCCAGAAGCATGCCCTATCGACTGGGATCTTAGGGAAGGCGAAGAGCCACCAGAGATAAGAGGTTGGCGAATCCCCTCATGGGAGATCCAAGGGAACCTTGATGCCCATGCAGAATCCCAGCGAGAACGAGGGAGAGGACAAGGCCGTGGGCGGCGAGGAAGAGGGCGGTCAAGGATGTCGCATCCCTGGGGCGGTGCTGACGAGCAAGGAGGCACAGAGAGGGCGTTGGGACCCGCCAGAACGAGAGGAAACGTTTCTCGTCGTGTCGGATGGCTGGAAAACGAAGAGCATCGTTCTCCTACTCAGGTTAACGATTCGACACTCCTGTATCAGGCTCCGCTGGCTCACGCTCCACTGGGTCACGCTTCAGGAGCCCCTCGAGGCTTGCATGCCTGCGAGCTTCCAGCTAGCCATGCGCCAGCTCCCAACTTCCCAGCCGCAAATTTCGCAGCTGCCGACTTTGCACCTCCACACCGTGCAGCTCCTACACTCCCAGCCCGCACCCTCTCGCCACCTCTCTCTCTGCAGTCAACGGCCCAACCAACCAACGTCCCTTCGCCGGCGATACTTCCGGGCATGTTTGCATCCTTCAACAGCGCCCCTGCAAGCTACTCAATCGAACTCCCCACTCCGCAAACCGACGTTTTCTGGACGGGAGGCGTACCTTGGCTCGCAGAAGGCCTCTCTGAGGCCGAGGGCGAGAGAATGAGGCAAGAGGAAGAGGAGCGGCGGATCTTTGCTATGGGGAGAGTGGAAGCGTGGAGAGGGCAGGGAAATGGAGATGGTGGGATGGACTTCTTCAACCACGGAATTTCGAGAGCGCCACTGGAGGGACAGTGGCCGCAGGTATATGCCATGGAGAGTATGGAAGCGTGGAATGGAGACCGAGCCGTCTGGACCGATACACCACCAACATTTCCCAATTCCAACGCCTCAACGATGGGAGTGTGGCCCGGAAATCAACCACCAGAAGGCTGGAATGGCTCTCAGCTGCCACCCTGTCCCACCGCCCCCACCCCCCTCAACCCCACCGCCGCCCCCTTCACCATGCCCTCCCCGCCCCCCCAACCGCAACAAACCCCCCAGTCCACACCCCAAACCCCTCATCCCCGCCATCGCGGGCCCATAATCATCAACAGCACCGCCTCGGGAACGCTGATGCAAGACTTCGACTGGGCGCGCTGGGAGCGGCGGCGGCAATGGGACGAGATGTTTGGGTGGTTCGTCGCACAGGCGAGGGAGAGGGGGGAGGATTATTCTGGGGGGGTGGAGGGGTTGGTGGGGGATTGGTTTGTCAGATGAGATCTGGGGAGATGAGGTAGGGAGTGGGAGAGACCAAGAATGATAAAATCATTTCTCTGATGGATTTTTTTTTTTTTTTTTTAGATGGTGTTCTATCTTTCTATGTACACGATACCAAGCGCTGAACTAATCAGGACATGTGATTAATTTAGAGGATGTGGGCGCTCATGAGAATATGAGATTGGCATAGAGGGATGTATTGAACGGGTTGTGGGAAATTTGTATTAATATACATGTATCCTCCCCCAAAGATAATAAAAGTGAAGATACGAAGAGATGGACGAGATTATGATTAGATTCACAAAAAGGTAATCAAAACACCTGAATATATATATATATATATTATTGTCGGGGGCGCAGTTTATTGATTCGCAGCTTAAGTAGGCCCCAAACACCCTCGATGACATTGAGGTCAGGACTGTTTCCGGGCCAATCGAGTAATGTAATTCCTTCAGTAGCAATAGCAGCTCGTGATTTGATAGCATTGTGAGCAGGGGCCTAATAAGAAGGTTATCGGCGAGCCCAGCTACCAAACCAGTGGGGTAGTGAGTAGGGTAGTGAGGTTGGTGGCGATGAGAAGTGATACAATATGGGGGACCTGGGTGGCCTGAGTATTGGCCTGAGTGCTTCACTAAGCGAGCTCATCTAATCGAATGTCAGTAATTACCCGATTTAGACGCTGATTAAGGCATCAAATTTCGTTGAATTATTGGTTAAATTCAGCTGCAGGAAGGACCTGTAATGTAGGTTTCGATTTGTTCAGCTTCTGCTGTTTGCGCAGAATTATGGCCACTTCTTCCATCATCAGGCCCCGTGCTTTCCTCAGCTCCGGGGCGTCTTTTCATTGGGAGGCCTTAGTATCAGCTCAGACCAATGAGCTATCACTGTGCCCCTGGACAGTCTGTTTCAAGACAAATCTACAGCCTCTTGCGATGTGAGCCTTGAGGGCCGATTAAAATGACGTTGAACGCCTGTGAGTCCCAAAGATCTGATATAGATTCAGATGATCACAGGAGGAGCAACAAACCCCTCTGGACTCTCAGCGATACTTGAATTACCCTTCTTTTTGCTTGGTGCTTGAAGAGCCCATCAAAACCTTCTTCCAGTATTAAACTCGCGCTCTATTCAATCAACATGCATTTTGCCTCGTTCGTAACGTTTATCTCCGTAGTTGCTACCGTGCAATGTACAGCGAACAATCTATGTCTCACACCAGAACCACCAGCGAAGCTCGTCGCTGCGCATAATATGCTCAAAGCTCAAGAAGATCCTTCTAGGGCGCTGATGCCGAGAGACAACCCGCCCCGGCTCGACATCGACCTTCATATACATGTGGTCGAATCTGAACAGAAGAAAGGCGACATTAAAGACGACGCGATATAAAAACAAGTATGATAGCTCCTTGACAGTTGAAAGCAATCCCCGGGGGTACAGTCTTGCTAAGTCGCTGCATAGGTCAACACAATCGTGGACACGTACAGCAAGTACAACATCATGTTCCACTACAAAGGAGTAGATCACACCGTCAATGAAGAATGGGGAACAACAATTAACGATACTCTTGGCCGAGGGTTAGCTTTACGAAAAGGGGATTATTTGGCCCTCAATGTCTATATCGTTACTTCACTCGGTGAACCGACGTTGGGTATATGCACCTTCCCTCGCAACTCGGACAAAATTCCCGGTATAGCGTCCGACGTCGGGGGCGACGAAGTCCCAGACGATGCCTCCAAATTTCTCCCCAAAGATGGCTGCACTATTGGAGGCTTTACATTACCGGGGCAAGAATACAGTGGAGAGGCAATGGAAGGACTTACTGCCCATCCATGAAATCGGTCACTGGCTCGGTCTTTTCCACACATTCCAAGGCGATAACTGTGATGGACCCGGCGACTTGATAGCAGACACCCGGCCGCAAACGAACTCGACCCGAGGCTGTCCTGAACATCGCGTTTCATGTCCAAATATACTGTTTGCGCCCACTCCCGAGGATCCCTTTCATAACTTCATGGATTACTCAGCGGATAATTGGTACGACATGTCCTATATCTGCCCTTCGAAATTGACCCGTTCAATTGCATCAGCTAATGTCCATTTCAGCACCACGCAATTCACTCCCCTCCAGATGGTTCGTGTATTTGGTGTCTTTCCCCTCTTCCGGGTTTCGCAGAATAGTAATGCATCAACTCCGGGGAACTACAATTCATCGACACCAGGAAATTCCAGTACATCCACACCCGGGAATTCTAGTATATCAACACCTGGGAATTCCAATTTATCAATGACGATCCCCGTACAAACCAATCTTCTGCCCAGTCTAAGCAGCATCCTCGCACAGGTGACAAGCACAGACACCGTCACTGCCAGCGGCACGGGTACCTCTGTGCAGACCAATCTGCTGCCCAATCCAAGCGACGTCATTACACAAGGTACCAGCACGAACACCTATTCTGCTAGTGGCAAGGGTACCTGCGGTATGTGACGTCATATATATATTTTAAACGTGCAGTGACTAACGTATCGTCGTTGAAAACAGTAACAAACGTCGTCACAATAACAACTCTATCGTGTTAGACTTGCGATTTCGCGATGGAAATAAAGACGAGTTCATTACTTACGCTAGACAAGTTTAAGACAATATACGCAGAAATCTTGCAGTAGAGACATTAGATTTTCCCATTCCCACTTTTTCCCCCATACCGCCTGCCGGTGTCAGCCTAATTAGACCCAGGGTTCCCCGGACACATTCCAGCGTTATTTGTTCATCTATTTACTTTGTCATCTCCTTCTTCTACATCTTAGTATCCAGTTATTCACATGGTAATATATATGTGGGAACCTTAACTAGAATCTTTCCACTGCAGTGAAGCTGGATAGAAATGTTTTGGCGTCAATAGTTGGTAGTATACTACATCAAAAGCTAGTTAGATCACCCTTTTAGAGAATGTCCGTTACTGGACATGCAATGTGCGCTGGGTTTGTGCTGCCCCCAAGATCTCTTCCAACACAGTTTCGGATGAACCTGCATGGGGGCCAGCGTCAAGAGAAGGCTTAAGAACATTAAAGTTACCTATGTGTATGTAATAAGGCAACTAACTACACAATGAAACCATTACTAACAACGACATAGCTTTTTCAACCACAAACTGAGACTTTTGAAAAGAATTCTTAGATAGCCTGGCCGTCTTCCCGAAATGCTCCGACGTTTGATACACAGATGACTTGGCTTCAATAGCTACATCGATACGTCTTCTACAATCAACGTCATACGCCATCTGGGGGGGGGCGAAATTCGACACAATTCGCAAAGTCTGCCAGGTTTTCAAATGAACGTTCTCTTCAATACAGAACAATTGCTTACGGCTTAACCTTTTGCAAAGGAATGTTGGAAATGGTTTGACGAGGGTGTAAAGCTTTGCTCTAAAATACGCTCAGATCCCTCTTTCGCTGAGTGAATCCTTGGCGAGATTCTGGTAGACGTCAATAAGCCATATTTTGCGACCCTGAAAGAGCTGTGGACCGTTCCATTAGAGTGAGACTTCAGTTGCATTTGTGTAATCGTTGGGTTAAAAGGTCTGTGAGTTCTCAATAAATACCTCTGAGGGTCTTCAAAGAGCTCAATGAGTTCGTATGAAGAATTCTAGAGACTTTAAACTTAGTGTATCTAGCGTCTACATACCCTATCGTTGCCCTCAAGCTAACAGCTAAATATGCTCTGATTAGACCTTAGACCAAGCCCTTCGATCTTACTACATGCCTCAATCGAAAGCCCGAGGAGACACTCACTATATCCATCAATAGCCTAGCAACCTCGTCTACAACTAGAGCCCGCGCTTCGGAATCGACTCATATCCTTCCTTTGAATAATTCATCAACACACGGATCAACGTCTCTCGGTCTTCCTTCGTATCAAGCACTTCGCCATGATTCAAGCCTTCAAACCATAGCACATCCAAGCCATCTCCGCTCCACGCCCTGCTCCTCCATTCGTCGCCCCGATAATCGTCAACGGCTTTCACACCCTTTCCCCTTGTCAGGTACCTGCCCACGGCTTTGGTGTCCACAACAATGTCCTTCTCGCTTAGCATAACTGTCATTCTCCTCCCCTCGACGTCCTCTTTCCACAGAATGTTGTCCGACCAGAACATCCGCCGCGTAAGTGTATGCGCGACGCCCATGTCCGTACTTGCAAAGTAGTAAAGCTGATGCTCACTTGGCTTTCGGGGCAAGCGGTATAGGAAATTATACACTAGATCTGGTTGGTGTATTAGAAAGGGGATGGGATCGATAAACAAAATAGGTCCGATCCTTGGTGCGATCTCGACGTTTTTGAGCATCTGCGAGGAGATGACAGTGCCATACGAAATTGCTGCTAGAACGAATCTGTCCCAGTTGTGCTTTTCGAGGATCGAAAGTATCTCAGCGCACAAGTCGTCTTTGTGCAAGGCCGCGTGGGTTAAGTGGAAGCTTATGGGTTTGATCTCGAGGAAGATGAAGCCGATTTCACCGTCTAATGAATCGTTGTCAGAAGCTCGGTTGAATTCGGCGAGAAGGGTAAGATAGACGTTGAGGATGCCGACGCCGTGGATGAAGAGTATTGGGAGGCGGGTTTTCGATGTGTGCGGCTTGTGATAGTATGAGATGTGAGGCGAAGGAGAGTATTTGGTGGTAAAAAGGGTCAGTGGCCGAAAAGGGAAGATGGTGAAGTACTGAGACTGAGTATAGAACTGGAAAGAGTGAAAGCGTAGATAGATATGAGTAATAGCATCAGCTCCGCCGACACCGAACTTATATTCTATTAGCTATCGGCCAGATGAAGCCAGATGGGATCAGAATCGAATAGAAAGAAGCTCACGAGAGGCTTACAATGTAATAGAGTAACGGTTTGTGTGAAATGTTCACGGGATCCAACGTGGGTCTCATCGGCATGGTTAATTTTCTCCCAGGCTCGAATTTTCTTCCTAGTGTTTTTTCCGACTCTGTAACATACTCCTCAAGCTCGTCATTATCCTTAGCTTCCAAGAAGCCTTTATTCAAGTAGCCCCAGGAGAGCCATTCCTTAACATTGTCGCGGCCGATCTCCTCGAAAGGAACGCCTCTGAACCACAGCGACCAGTACTGCTGCGGGTTTGACAAGGTAGATTGACATTTCTTGAAGAGATCACGCCTTTTTGCACGTGTTGGAGCAGGCAAGGGATGAAGACTTTTTCTGGTGGGCAAAGCCTATGGACATGGAAACGTTCACCACGATTCGCGTCCGCCATCTACCTTCAGAGCCCCTTCGTAGGCTTGTGCAGGCCACATGCTTTTCCGGAGCCACAAGCGATTGGTACAGACCTTCCGTGAAAGATGCACATCCATACAAATGGGACTATTTCTTTTGGGAAAAGCCTATGAATCTGAGAACGTTAACAGTAAAGGACGTCTCTCATCTTCTCAATGATGAGGTTTACTGCCTGGTCATGAATTCTTCCGCGCAAGCAAAAGCCTCGGACTGGCACCGAGATGCGGTTAGTGAGACGCATCTAGCAGAGTGGGAGCATGGGGATTTCCTGTGCTTCTGGGCTATAGGTACCTTTTTTAACGGTCTCCACTTGGTTGCTTGGCGGTTTCACTTTCCTACTCCAATCGAGGCTTTATTGTGGAAGGTTGCTGTATGCGGCCTGTTGGGATATACAATAATTTGGGTGCTGTTCGCGTTCTTGCTTAGGTGGTTGGCGCCTACTTCGTTTGCGAAAAACATTCTTTATTACGTTCTTTCGCTTGTCTATGCCAGTTCACGCCTCTACCTAACTACAGAAGCGTTTATGGGCCTGCGCGCTTTGCCACAAGGGGTGTTCTCGACTGTCAACTGGACTGGCTATTTTCCACATATACATTAATTTGCAAGTCGTTCAAACTGAATACTATCGTGATTCTAACGTTCGCCACGTTTTAATTGAGAGCTATTGAACGAGGTAGCGAGTCGATCAATGGGTTGAATTGGTAGCATCTTCTAATTCCAAGAACAAATCCCACAGGGGGAATCTGTTACTAGCAAGTAGGTTTTGTAATAGATCATTTAGATCTCAGAAATCCTGCGTCTGCTAAGTCAATGCAATCGAAAGGGCCTCTAATACCAGTTTTGCGCCTCCCGAAATTAGACACAAACGACGCAGATTGTAGTGCGATGTCATTAAACTCCCAAAACGAAAGTGTGACCCGATGGCGATGAATGCATACGAGGTGCTTGTCCTCTGATCAACGGGATATTCAATAGACGTTGGTACCTCTGGTTAAAGCTGCGTTTTCTTCATCTTCGTTACTGTACGTTGTACTTGCATCAAATCCTTCCGAGCACTGCGGAGATGATGTTTGTTTCGTTAAAGAACTTTTGAGAACGGCTTGTATTGCTTCGCCGTTCTCTTTGTGAGAACGGGTCGTGTGACTGTTTAATTTACCTTATACAGAAAGTAGATTTTTCATCCAGCTTCAAATAATTATCCGTGATCTCTCAGATAATTAACTTTAGGCCTGTCATCGGGTCGAGGGTCGTCGAACCCGACTTGGATCGGGTTTCAGGTTAGACGTGACCCCCTCGAGTTGGGTCAAATCGGATCAAAAACACGTGATCTATGTATTTATCTATTTATTTGTTTATTTATGTTTTGCAATCTTTTTTGCAATCATGTTATGGTGAAGTGAACTCTCAGTGGTCATAATCTACCTAGGTAGGTAGGTAGGTAGGTCGAAAGTGAGTCGAGAAGCGAGATAAAAAGCTACATGAACATTGACATAGATATATCCGTGCCCCTCACTAAGCTCATTCTTCGCTTATATACCGGATGCGACGTGAATCGTAGTGAAGATTCAAAGATCGCGATCGTGGCTAACCCGAAGGGGCTTAGCCATAGCACGTCTGAGGTACTAAGGCAAGAGCGCGCGAGCATCAGCAGCTGGCCTCGGTTCGGGGATACTATATATATATATATATAATATACACCCTGACCTTAGGATTTGAGATTGCTGTTTTCGATCGAGAAAGGGAGAACTGAGGGAGCAAAGGGGCGCAGCAAGGGAGCATCGGGGAGGCACAAAAGAGCACTAAGAGAGCACGGGGGGAGCACGTGGGAGCACCAAGGGAGTACCGCGGCGAAGTACAAAGGCACAGCACAGGGAAGCCTGAATTGGCTGCCTCGGGACCCGGCTATAGCTGCTTGGGACATTGACGACGTCCTTCAACAGTGTTGCCTAGCTCAGCCTGCTGCTCTTAGGTTTCCGCTGATTCGCTGGCTTTTGAACCAAAACCCCCCACTAGAGATCATTATTCTGGGCTTTCATCGTAGCCAAATAATGGTTGCGGGCTTTTCTATAGGTCCGCCAAATCTGCAACCTGTCGTGAAAAACGCCCCGATTTCTTTCCCCCCGCGAATGCTTATCGCTTGGTTCTTTGCAAGCCGGGCATATGCATGAGCTTACTAATTGTGGGGGAGATGCTGGCCAATAGAAGATCTAAATCTGGCACCCCTCTTATCAGTAAAGTAGATTTGGTCTCTATAAAAACATGCCATTCCTTCGACATAAAGCAATATTGAGAGTTTTCATCGATATTGATAGTATCACACTGAGCACAAGATACTATACGATACGTGGACTGAACTATTACAAGTTAAAGGTATCGTCCGTTTCACGTTACGTTCAAATCACCTCGCTTCTATTACTTTTGCTAAGAGTCCGAAATAATAGGATTTCCTCTGCCATTGACAATGACATCAATCACCCATTTCCATACCCACACTTTTCCGGATGGCAAGTCGGTGAAAAAAAGTTGCACAATGTCCTTTAAGAGTTCCGACGATCCGAATCTAAAGCACGAAAGAGAGTCCACATTCACACATCCTGATACAGGCGAAACCCACATTCACAGATTCGTTATGAAGAGAACGAGCAAGCATAATGATCATTCCTGGTCTGACGACACTGAGGATGGGTACGATTCGGAGGATGTGGATAGGTATATAAGCCATTAATTAGGAAAATTGGGGCCGATACGTTGTGAACAGCTACTTGTAATGCCAGTGTTGCAATTTACAAATATCTTTAACACCTCTAGTCTCCAGAGACCGACTTTTGGTAATCAAGTTTCTACAACACATAAACCACCTAGGAGTTTTACCGTGCAGTCACTCTGTTCTACTATCTCGTTGCACCTTACCACCAACCCTTTATAAGCAGTGAGCCAGGTTAGGTGAACTTGTTGAAATCAACAACATAAGTGATTTTAACCGAATATTAGGCAGCCAAATCAAGCTCCCTTTATTCTGTGCCCTTTCCTGCACAAAAAGCTGAACTTGCTCCCTTGCTGCGCCTCCCTGCTCCCTCGATGCTCCCCCGTGCTCCCCCGTGCTCCCCCGTGCTCCCCCGTGCTCCCTCGGTGCTCCCTCGGTGCTCCCTCTAAAGCGGCCTTGCTCCCTTTCCCGAACGGAAACGGCAATTCTCAATCCTAAGTTCGGGGTGTATATATATATATATATATATAAAATCAAAGAAATGGTTCAAATCCAGAGAGAACCGAGAGGTAATGAAAGTGCAACAAGTCATAATCCCGGATATAAAAAAAATAATATATATATATATAAAAAGGGGCGCCAAGGAATACGAATCCCCCCTGATAGATGAAAACAGCAAAAGGCAGGGGCGTGTATGTTACTATTTGAGAGAAGGGTTGGGATAAAGAGAATAGAACAAGTATGATAGAAGAACAAGATCTGATACCAGAAACAGCTGCGAGATTATTTTTTGTGAGAGAGAATACTAGGTAGGACTGAAGTTCCCTCGAGGAACCAGCTGCGTGTTCTGGAGGTGGGGGATCTGTGTGGTGTTGCTTTGGTGTTGCAGTTGCTGTTGCTTGTCCATTGAGAGAAATCGAGGAAAGTCGGATGTTGGAATAATGGTGAGGGGTCTACAGTAAAAGGGTGAAGGGGAGGGAAGGGAAGAACGAGTGTGGAAATGGAAATGGGGGGAGGAGGAGAAGGGATAGGTGAAGGCGCGTTGGCGGTTTGGGCATTGGGGGAAGTGGAAGAATAGATCTGATTGGTTGCCTAGGGAGATAAAAAAATCATATGGGTATCGAAGCAGACCGCTAGCGCACCGCGAGCTACTATATGAGATTCCCCACAATAAGAGAACATTACAAAAACACCTACGCCTCTATTCCCCTGTCCCCCCTTGCTCCTAAATATCTAATGCAAATGCCCCTCCTCCAACCCCCTCTTAAAATCTCCATGATAACGATCCATCTCCGCCATCGCCCTCTCATCCCCCACCGGCGCGCCCATCTTCAGCAGCGCGCCTTGCTCCTTCAACTCTCTGGTCACGGCGTCGAGGTCGACGTCTAGATAGTCGCGGATGAAGGTGCCGATTTCGGTGTTTTCGTGGTTGCCGATGAGGGATTTGGCGTGAGTGGGGTGGGAGGCGTAGATGTTTACGTCGACGGCTGTTGGGGAGGGATGTGTTAGTTTACGTAGAGGGTGGTGTTCATCGGGAGGGAGAAAGATGGGAGATAACGAACCTGAGTGGCCATGGGTGCTCCAGCCGACTTGGGCGCGGCGGCTGATTATGTCCGCGAAGGTGTAGGACGCTGGCCAGGGGTCTGAGTCATCGATTAGGTGGTTAATTTCTTCGTCGGTGGCGTCGTGGACGCCGAGGCCGTCTTGGAGGAGGTGCTCGCGGATCCAGGTGGTGAGGTCGTCTCTGTTCACTGGTTTGGGCTGATCGGAGAGGTGGTCGCGGAGCTGGTAAGCGAGGTTTTCGGCCGAGTGCGTGGCGTTGATGAGCATTTCGGGGAACCAGCGGTAAACGGGGTAGGTCGTGTGAAGCTGGCGAGCAGCGGCTAGGCCTCCGGTTTCGTGGTCGCTGGTACTTACGACGATGCCGTCCGTAGTATCTTTGTCTAGGAAATCCAGCACGCTTGTGAAGGCTTTGTCGTATGCTAGGACTTCGTGGACTTGAGCGACGGGGTCGTTGCCATGGCCTGCATGGTCGATCCTGCTTCCTTCAATCATCAGGAAGAACCCTTTATCACTGTCTCTTGTCGCCTCACTCAGCGCCTTTAGCGCGGTGCGTGCCATTTCGTCGAGGGATGGGTAGACATCATTCATTTGCCTTCGGTCTACCTCATAGGGGATATCGGTACGCGCGAATAGGCCTAAAAGAGGAAGCTTCACTGCACTTCCAAAGTTGAGCCCGTCAAAGCTTTTACGGTCGTCAACGTAGCTGAATCCGCTCTGTTTTGCCATAGCCACAACGTCCTTGTCATCGTTTCGACATGAGCCGTCCGTGTTATTAGGCAGGAAGTGGCATCTTCCACCACCAAGCAGAAGGTCTACCACTCGTCCTAAGGGATAATCTCCAATCTCCTGTTCAGCAATCCTATCTTCCTCGCTCCTCACATTCACATGCGCTGCAAAGCATGCAGGTGTAGCATCCGTAATTCGTGTTGTGACAACCAAACCAGTCATGTAGCCCGCCTTCTTCGCTGCTTCGAGGACTGTCCCACATGGCGAGTGATCAGGAAGGACGGAGATGGCACCATTATAGCTCTTAATTCCGCACGAGAAAGCCGTAGCCCCGGCTGCAGAGTCCGTGATCAAACTTGACGTGCTTCTTGTTCTTGAAGACCCGATAAGATGCTTATCCAGTACCAAGATATCCTCAAACGGTAGTCCACTCTCAGCTTGTCTAAAGCTTCTCGTCATCGATAGACTAGTCGGTCCCATCCCATCCGAGACCATAAAGATCATATTCCTCTTCCCACTCGGCTTTCCATTCTTCCATCCACCGCTCTTACTCGTCGAATGAGACGTTTGCGAGTGCTGGTACATGACAGCAAACACAATCACCAGGGCGGTGGCGATAAGAGCCCAAGCAAACACCCCGACCTCTCGCCAAAACTTCCAGCCATATTTGCTCTCTTGTTGTTTTTGGTGACCTATGAGAAGGGCATCCTCCTCCTCGCCACGATCGTCTGAGTTGTCTGAAGATGCTCTGCTGTTCCGCGACAGCAGCGGCTGATCGCCCCTAGCCATGTTGTCGGACAGCTCACGGATTAGAGTCTGCTTGCTTTCCGAATTGAAGCCTCATCTGTGTTTGTTATACTTGAGATGTCATGGGATGGTGCTGTCACCCTGACGCAGTCATGCGTATCAGGAACATGGTTACGAATAGGACCGCTAGCTTTATCTGGACCATCCATGGTTCGAATCATCAAGCAGCAAATCTTTCGAGAGTGGCATGGACGACTACCCTTACAATCTCCAAATCTTTTGCTATCTATATGGATATCGTATAGTCTACCCCAAGACTGCATCCCCTAATTCCACTATGCTGCAGCCATGAAACGTCCCGCTATGAAGCTCCAACAGCTTTTCATCATTCCCCTGCTACCTCATTATTCACCATTTCTCCATATTTCCACACTTCTGAGGTTCCTGCAGGCGAGATGCCTCCATGACCAAATCAAACGCCAAATCCGAGATCTGCGCCAGCATCTTCTTGAGGTTCGGTGAAAGCGATAAGAAGCACACTTTCTCCCAAACACAAGTCGCAACAGTACAGCGCAAGGTTGTATCAGAGTCAGGAGTTGTTGTGTACACAGTATCGGCGATTGATACGATTTCCTGTGGAAGCTTCGAGCGCCACGCAGCCTGTTCCACCGCGTGAGGAAATTCGCTCTGGAAATTCATGGCGGCAATTGTTTTGAGCGCTTTAATTTCGTATTTGTCTGCTATTGCGTACATTCGGGCATGTATGTCGATTCTAACATAAGCGTCTGGATAATTCGTAGTGTAGTTGAGGGTGTAGAAGTATTCCAACATTTTCCGGACAATCTCTGGATCGTCATCAGAGAGGTCTATTTGACCAAGTTCTGCTTCCTATTCTTGCATTAAATTCTGTGCTGCTGAATCCAAGTTATACTCGAGGCTCATACCTTGAATACATCTTTGCAAGCTGCAGCGAAGAATTTGGATCGCGGACATACGATGCACTGATGGAACTTCCACCGATGAGAACCACATACGATGATCATATCGGCGCGATCTCCGGTTTTGAAAAGCCTGGGAAATAGTCAGGAGTCTTCCGTCTAACTTCATCTGCTTGATCAATACGTACTCGCTGAACGCTTCCACAAGCTCCAAGCGAGCATAGTCTGGCTCCAATTTCGATATCAATGGTGTATCCCACTGTACTAGATTCGTGAGCTTCTTTTGGGCTGCCATAGTTGGAGAGCTTTAGCTCGCTCGAAGCGTAATAATATTAGTGTAGATGTATCGACTGTACTAAATAGCCTTACAGAAAAGGAGAAGGAAATGCTTTAATCAATAAGTCTTTGCTCTGACGAAGTTGAAGGAAAATTAGATAGCAAATTGATGAAATATTGTATATATATCTCTCTCTCCTATATGAAAATGAATATACGTAAATTCGGATCCATTCATGTGGTATTCGAGTGAGACCCATTTTGAAACTGAGGCAGCTGAACTCGGCGCAGTTTCACTATATCCGATAATGCTTCATAGATATGACGTGAAACATATATTGTGATTGCGCGAAAAAAATTCCAGTGGCATCAACTGATGACCAGAATAACTAGATCCGTGACTGAACGTTAAGAGCTTGTGGATTGACCGTTCCAGAGTAGATTGATTAGACAACCTAGAATATCAGCTGTTACTTAAAGACGTTGCAAATCCGTGAGATACTGATCGATCTTGATCCCAGGATCTGCTCGTATAAGCTGCTCACAGAAGGCATATACACCCTGTCCAAAATATACGATTCAAACAAACGGGCGGCATCTCTCTGTAAGGTATTCTTTGTTACGTTCTCGTACCGTCTGAAAGTCAAGCTATATTGTATGGCACCCGTGCGAGTATCGTATCTCTTCATGTCAGCACAAGTAAAGGCGTATTCCTATCGGAGGGCGGTGGTAACATTACTATGGGAATTAGCTAACTTGCTCCCTCAGAGATCAAGAAGATGAAACATTACCCATATTAGGAACTCCTGCTTGGGATTGGCGAATTGAAGTTTATCAACAAGCCAAATGCAAACAGACTGGCCTCTTGTCTATTCTTTGGTGCAGTCTTGGAGAGGAAGTGAGCAGAGTGCGGAGGAATGCGTTCATGCCTCGAATACACGTTTTTTAGTCACAGGAACTAGAGATCCACCCAATGAATGCAAAAGCGGCTGTAAAGACATGCCATGATACCTGATGCTGCCACAAGCCGCGTCCTGGTAGATTCAACAAATCTCCACCTCAGCATTGCGAAGAACGGCACAGTAAGCAATACCTATGCCCTCCTATATCAAGAACAAGCGTAGACGAAGGGTCCGGTAATCGCGCTTTTCTAAGCAGCTCTAGGTTAGTTGTACCGAAATCTTCTTCAGGCCTTTTAATGTCGTACTTCTCAGCCAAGGCCTACATTTCTGCATGCACATTAATAGAGGAAATGTAAGCCTCAGGACCAATAGTGAGGGTACCCCATGCATTCCGGATAGTCCCCTTGGCAGAAATATATTATCATCCTCCGCATCATGTATGGCTTATCTTCCGGCAGATCGACACGTTTGGATGCTGCTTCCTGTACACAACGTAAGTTCGTTTTCGACTTGTCTGAGTACGAACTACGCCACCTTGAAGCCACCTTTACAAGCAGCTGCAAAGAATTTACATCGAAGCCAGAAGAGCAGATTATGGACCTTGAAGGTGGTTTCTCGACAAACGATATCTGGATCTGCATCCTCTTTAGTCTCGTAGAGGCTGAAGACCTCTGATTAGCACCTTACGGTAGGGAAATACGTAGAATAACATACTGTGCCATAGCCTCTTTGAGCTCTTTCGTCGCATAGTCGACCTTTTGAGATGTCGCCATTGCTAATGCTCTTACAAGAAACCACCATTGACCAAATCGTGAGAGCCCGTATGCAAGTGAAGCTTACTTCTATCTGTGCCTAATGACTAGACTGCGCAGGCTTTGAAAATGAAAATGCACTAAGGTTTTGAGGCCTTTGAAAGGGACGTATAGCATGAGCTGAGCTCGGATTACACACTGGGTACTGTAAGGTCTTCTGAAGGGCCGCATGATATGCTGTGCTCGAATATGCACAATGACATTGTGAGGTCCCTTGAAGGATTGTGTAGTATGAATCGAGCTTGAACTGCACACTGAGGTTATGAGGTCCTTCGCGGGCTGAGGTCGTTCATGTAAGCATGAGCTGAGCTCGAATTTGCACAATGAGATTCTAAAATCGTTTTGAAGAATTGTGTGGTATAAGCTGAGTTCGACATAAAACAGATCAAATATCCGTTGTGTAGTAGTTTTGAAGGCTTTCAAAGTTTTGTGCAACATGAGCGGGACCCGCAATTGCACACTGAAGTTGTGAGTCTTTGGAAGATCGTGTAGCATGAGCTGAGCTTGGATGAAAAGCTGTGTTGGTCTGCAATCCATTCAACGAGGATTCACTCCGACGAGGATGATGTAACCGTTAATCGGGTTTTCAAATCTTCATTCACAGCGAAGAAGCGGTAGACAAGGTGGGCATCATCTTCGGAACTTTTCGATAGCTCTAGATGGAAATTTCATGATGACAGGTGAGATTAAGACCCACATTTGCTCGTGTTAGAATATCACGTACGATCACACTGGCTGCAATACTAGTCAGTTACAAAGGATTATAGGATTTGATAGATCAGGAGGTCTTGAGGAGCTGTTGTCTACACGAATCCTAGATCCGTGGTATGAGCCGCAAATCTCTAACGAAGTTCTTACAAGCGGAAAGAGAGCCGTAAATCTTTGCATCGAATCTTACGCGAATATGTCGCTTCAAAATGTGGAAACGCCAACTAACGACACCGAGGTTCTGTTCTGATTCTCCAGCAATGCTGAAGTGTTACGCCGGATTTGATCAAGAAGAGGAATTGGATGGGATATCATCGATCAATCAAAGCCTGCCGCTAAAGTGCTCCTTGGCATATTGCTCGCATGCCTTGTGACGTTAGTCAAGTGAGGAGAAAAGCATAAAACTTGATAACTGACCTTTGCAGGCTTGCCCACCTTTTGACCAATGACCTTCCACTTACTCGCTTCGTATTCCTTGATAGCCGCAAGTAAAGCCGCGCTCTAAGTTGATACGTCAACCAAAGTTGTGCTGAACGGTCAAGTGGAATTTTACCTCGTCCTCAGCAAAGTCGGCGTAGTGCATATCCTTGTACCAGTGTTTTTTCACGCTTCCTTCGGTTCGATTCGGAAAGGTCTGGGTGTTCCCACGTAGATCAGCGTTGTCTAGCTGACTAGGCTCCACCCACCCTACCTTGGCAATCTCCCCCCAACTACTCCCTGCGTCTCTCATTTGTTTCAGTCGCTGTTCCTCTGCCGGACTCCAAGGTGTGTTCGTCCTGCTCTTTTTAGGTGCTGATGCTGGCGCACCCGTACTCGCAAAGGGTACACTTTGCTCCCCTCCACCGGCCTGCCCCACAAGTTCCGCCATCGGACTTGACAACGGTCCCGTCATGGCTGCCGTGCCAGGCGCCTTCCGTTTCCGTGAAGGAGGGGAGCTTGCTTGCGGTTGAGGCGCTAGCAGGAACTCCTCCTGTTGTGGGTTGAACGGCATCTGGGGGAATATAGGAGGTTGTGTCATGATTGGAGGTGAGGTTGCCGAGGAGGTTGGATTCGGAACGCGCCTCGAGGAGGACGAGGAGCTAGACTCATGAGTACAATGTTCACCATAGTGCGATAGCGATGTGCAACTGAGATGAGTCGAGGGATAAGTGTCTTGGGGTGAGAACGGAATCAAAGGCAGAGCGGGCAAAGAAGGTCTCGGCACTCACGACATGGTAGTGGCGTTATGCAGCGGAAGCATAGTCTGGAAAGCGAGTGAGATTTGGCGTCATAAGTGCAACCTTGGATTAAACGGTTGGAAGATAAAGTTGGGAATGGTTTGGATTGAACATGGTCGATCAGTGACCATCGATGTCATTTATCTAGTACCTTTTTACTCCACTCGTCTGATTGACATACAGTCCACATGGAGATCTCAACCAAGTGGATGCAGCATCCAGAAAATGATTTACTGTAAAAATAGGATGGATTGGAATGGGATCCTCACACATGTCTGGGCCAGTGCCGACTACAGGTACAAGGACAGACCGCCAGTCACCCAGAGATAGAAAGTAGAGCAGTCGCAATACACGGATGGCGTATAACCTTCCAAGGCGTTTGGAGGTCCAAGTACTTCTGGTTGTGCTACTACCGTTTCCTGTCTGAAATGCGGGGTTCGCTCAGCGGGCATTAAAGCAGTCGGACTGTGTATTATTATTCATCCATCTGTAGGGCACGGGGGCTTCCTAGTAGGGGCATACGATGTCATCCCGTAGTCTTGCTTCTGTCACTGATCAGCGGAGCGGACGGACGTGGGTAGTGATTGGCAGGCGATTGAGGATTCTCGTCCGATACAACGGATCGGCAGCTGGTTGGGGTCGATCAGCTGTAGCTGATCACAGTCGCATCTCTGATCTTGAATATTGTTTAGATTGAAGGCATTTTCGAGACGTTGGTGGAAGCCAGAGGGAGTACTTGTGAGGTACAGCGTAGTTACTGGTACGAGTACGGAGTACGGAGTAAGGTAGGTGGGTAGGTACGTACCTTACCGTGCTCCGAGGCGATATTCGATTGGGATTGAGGGCCTAGATGGCCCCCATACGGCATGCTAAGCTACTTACGGTTAGATCAATACACTAGTGCCCCCCTTCGCTCTTCGGTTTCTTATTATTCCGTATGTTACATGTACTATGTACTCGGTTCGCTTAAAGGTGGTCCGTTCTCTCCCCCACGAGTGCGTAATCGCCCGAGAGCCGAGTCGCGGAAGGCGGAAAGCATTTAGATGCTACGAACAACGATCAAAAAGCCAATTGCATGAATGATCCGGGTAGGGTGTTGCATACGTGTTTCCACATGGCCGATAACTCTGCAAGGCGAGTCTGCAGCACGGTGCATGAGCATGTCGGCTCTTTGGGCCTTCATCAAGGTCACCTCATACTAGGTGTGGACTTGAAACAGGCCTGCAACATGCACATACTGTATCAACCACCTATTGTTTCAACTCGGTAAAGCGCTTGATATTGCCCGAAAGTTGACCTCTGTTCTCGCCGGTAGGCTGTTTGTCTCGTATGCTACTTGCCGCTTCTCCATTCCATTGCTTGATTGCTCTTATCAATCGTCGGTCCCTTCCACATTATTACCTAAATCTACACTCTCCTCTGTCTCAAGTACTAGCTCGTTGGTATTTGACTTCTTCCGGGCACGTCAAACTGAGAATCTCACCTCTCATGTATCGTACCAAGACACAACCTTCCCCTGATTCAACAATGACCGCGCTGAGATGGTGCTTCGTTCAAGGAGTGATATCCGAGTACGGTTTCCAATGTTCCCTGATACGTCCATAGTATGGTGACTTGGTAAATCATTCCCATTGGGGGCTGCGGCGGGACTCTATTCGGCCCCTCGAAAGTTCCGTTCATGCACATAAAGTTCAGCTCATCTTCATGCAACCGCCACAAACAGCGTCAAACGTATAGTGTCAAAACCCTTCTCTCGGATCGTCAGCTTACTCTTCGCACGCCTGGCTAGCACCCTACTTCTCGTTCGTTTTAATTCTGATGCAGCCATAGCAACCACCAATATTCCAAGTCTTGAGTAGGATCCAGCCGCCGGCCCATTGTGTGACCAAGTAGGGTTGGAAACGTCAAGAACATCAGGTTGATTATCGAACTCATGTAACGAGACACTGGTCTGCTGCTCTCCGAGTATACATAGCCGCTCGACCGTCCTCACATTCACTTCCCACATCACCGCTGGACTTTCGGTTGTTGATGTTTAGCAGCCTCCCTTAAATTCTCTAGTACCCACTGGCTGGGCTACCTACGTTCTTTAATATTGATAATTGAGTCCTACATAACTCAGCTTGCCGCATTGCTCCGTGTCGGATCCATCCATTCTTTCGCTAGTTACTGTTGACAGTAACCTACAACATCCCAGATACATCGACGTGTTTTCTTCATCTAGCAAGACTCGAAGTAATATCAGGACATCCAAAGCTCAATTAAAGTACAAAATGTCGTATACACCCGCGCAGTCGCCCATGACAGATGCGACGCCCATGTTGAAGCCATCGCCGGTTTTTGACTCGTCCAACGCCAAAGACCCACCCCAGCGAAATAGGAAGTCGGCGTCAACAGGGGGTGGACGAGCATGGTCCGACCTAGAGGTAACAATTCTTTGCCTGCCAGTCTTACATGCTGTTAGTTCACATTGCCTCATAGGAAGCCTATCTCATCGAGACACGTAACCAAAAGATGCCATATAAGCACATTGCTGTTCATCTGAAGAAGACAGAACTAGCATGCCGACTACACTTTCACCAACTCTCGTACGGCAACAAAAACCGCCGACGTGCAGCATCCACCTCCACTATTGGGTCCATTGAGTGGTCTTCAGCATCTCCTCTAGATCATCGTATGCAAGGGACTCCACAGCGGCAGCTCCCAACATTTTCAGTGCCTAGCACACCTGAGACCTACGGATCAACCGGCAATAGCCAATCTACCTCTCCTCAGAATCATATCCCAATTCTACCTAAACCTCACCCAACCTCCCAGAGGCCTGCTCAACAGACCAAGGCACTTCGCCTGATTACCAAAGACATCAAGCAGTTCAAAGAGAAGCAGGTCATTGATACGGCAAGGCTCAACCGAGTTTACGATGCTCATCGGGTTTCATTCTGGTCAATGATTGCTCATAACTACGGCTGCAACCTATCGCCGGCCACTTTAGAAGAAGCTTGGCGCCAATCCCAAGGAGTGGTCCAAAGCAATCTTCCTCCAACTCCTTGTACGAGTCCTCAAAGTTCTGAATCGGCTTCTATCCCTAGAGTTCTTGCTGCTACAGTGGCGGCCGACCACAGAAAGGGGTTTACTCCCATCAATACACCCCGGAGCTCTGTTTCGGCACCTGGTGCAGACAAGGGAACATTTCCAATTTCCTTCCTGCTTACCGCAGATAAGGAAGTGAGGAGCCCGAGTCAGGAAAAGAAGCAGAAGGATTGCGAAATGAGATAAGAGGTATTATTCTTGAATATTGTTCTTTGGTCGGATTGGAGTCTCTTATGCCTGTAAGTGCTATTACTTGCACGTCCGGCAAGCTTGAAACGAGGTTTCTGGCACACTTACGAGTCTCCTTATGTCCAAAGACGCATGGCACTCGCGCAACCATCTCGGTGTTGAAGGGTACTTTGCTTTGAACCCACCATGTCTGTCCTTATGACCCAATTATTATTATATTTCAAACATGAAAATCTTCTCACGTACCTGTACTTATTTTCCAGTGGGTGTGCTGGGCATGAAACCGAGCAATAGCCGAGAGAGTGTGGCCCGAGCTTCGGAGATGCCTCTTTCGGCCAACGAAACGCCACACCTCTATCGACTTTTCTCTACACCAACCACAACCCATCTAATTGGTATACCACAGTATGGCAAGTATACGGCTTCTAGAACGTCTATCGGCGACGTCAGTGGGGGCATCCCTGATAGCCTCAATTAATTATGTTCCGGATCGCTTTATGTTTTCCTGATAAGAGCTCTGGATAAGAGAATTCCATCTCTGCAGATAACCACGTATCCACTGATAGCTTGATGAAGCTAGCTACCGCGCGACCTTACTGGCATTCCATACACGTCTGCGAAGAGATGTTGACAACTCTGGTTCCCGGTTTTTTCTCTTTATGTCGTCTCGAACATATCTTAAGCACTCCGTTCATTATCAAACCTTTCACTACTTTCATAGGCCAAGATGGGTCAACCAGACATCGAAGACAAGAGAGAAAGCCTCGTAGACCGAGGGGATGTAGATGCCGCCCTCGAATATCTTGACCATGAAGACAAGACTGCTATGAGTACTATCGATGAGAAGAAGCTAGTTCGGAAGATTGACTGGATGATTGTGCCGTCAGATACTCGATAGCCAACTTCAAGCTCGCAGAATTAATATGAAATATAGGCTCATGTGGTGCTGCTACAACCTCCAATACCTTGACAAGACATTGAGTAAGCAAGTCTCGGACTGGGAAAGTCTGAAATAGCGACTGACATTGTCTAGTCAACTATGCTGCGGTCATGGGCCTCTACCAAGATACACACATCAACACCGACCAATTTGCTCTGTTGGCACTTGTCTTTTACGTCACATACCTAGCCTTTGAAATACCAACAGGATATCTGATGCAAAGACTGCCGACTGCCAAGTACTTGGGGTTGAATGGTAGCTTTCCCTGTCAATTTTAAAAAGAGAGGAGAAGGCTGATAGGGAGATAGTAATCTTGTGGGGCATCTGTGTGGCAATGAACTCTGTCTGCAAGAACTTTGGATCACTGATCACAGTCAGAGTGCTTCTTGGATGCTTTGAATCAGCGGTTGCCCCAGCGTAGGATGCTCCGTCCCTCTAAAGCGTCTTGTACTGACATGCTACTAGTCTAATATTGATTACTTCCATGTGGTACAAGAAGAAAGGTATATCATCCTTCTCTTCTCAAGAATAGGCCCTAACTTGTCAGAACAACCCCTCCGCGTCGGCTTCTGGTACATTGGCACCGGCACTGGAACCATTATTGGCGCCCTTGCCAGCTACGGCTTCCAGCACTACACCGCCAAAGCCTTTAAGTCGTGGCAGATCCTCTTCCTCCTCATGGGCCTCATCACCATCGTCGTCGGCGCCTGCGTCATCCTTTTCCTCCCTGACAACCCGATGAAATCCCGCCTCACACGCGATGAGAAAGTATGGGCCATCGAACGACTGAGAGAGAACCAAACGGGCATCGAGAACAAGCATTGGAAGATGATGCAAGCGGTGGAGTGCTTGAAGGATCCGCATACGTGGATGCTGAGTTTGATCACAATCAGCTCGAGTGTGCCTAATGGGGCTATTAGTAGTTTCCAAGCTACCATCATTAAGGGGTAAGCCATTTCGCTCTACATCCCCCACGTCAATTCCATCACCGCTAACCCCCCTCCAACAGCTTCGGCTACACCTCCAAACAAACCGCCCTCCTCTCCGTCCCCTCCGGTGCTGTCTCCATCGTCTCCATCGTCTCCGCCACTTACATCGCCGGCCGCTTCAACGCACGTGCCTTCTGCATCTGGTACGTCTCTCCAAAGCTTAGGTTTCTTTCTTGTGCGCCCTCGCCTGAGTCTCAAAAGATGCATTCGGCATCAATATCCAGCTTTATTTCCCTTTTCTTGCTCTTAATCCATCATCAAACTAAATTTGTCCAACGTAGTACATCAACACTAACTCCAACCCTACTTCTAGCATGCTCCTCCTCCCCGGCATGCTCGGCGCCATCCTCATGGCCTACCTCCCCGCCCACGCAAAAGCCGGCAAACTCATCGGTAACTACATGACCAACTGCATCGGCGCCAGCCTCCCCCTGCTATACAGCTGGGTCGCGGCGAATTACGCGGGTCACACGAAAAAAGTGGTCATGAACGCGGTGCTGCTGATGAGTTTCTGCTTGGGGAATATCATCGGGCCTGAAACGTTTCGGAAGGGGGATGCGCCGGAGTACTTGCCGGCGAAGATTACGATTGTTGTTACCACGGCGGTGGCGATCTGTTTGACGATTGTTCTGAGGATTATTTACCAGATGGAGAACCGGAGGAGGGGGCGGAGGGGGGTGGGGGTGGAGCATAAGGTTAATCAGGAGTTTTTGGATCTGACAGATCGAGAGAATGGGGAGTTTAGGGTGAGTGTTGACCCCCTTTGGTCTTGGCTGGGGGGCGACTTGGCTGACTTGAACAGTATAGATATTGAGCTTAGGTTTTAAGGGGCCGGCCGGTTTGGAAATATGTATGTTACTATATATATATTACCTGAGCTTGCGACGCAACCGATTCTGACGCAATGAGCAGTAATAGTATTTCCGACGGGCTTGTTAGAATTAATTGGTGCTGTGATTTCGCTATTTGCCCGCATAGATGCACAGCTACAGTATCTCACCTCCTCTTTCCCATCCCCTCCCTGCTCTCTCCTACGTATCTCTCCCCCAATTCTTCCTCCCCCCCCCCCCCCGAAATCATCCGAATCTCTCAAAACAACCATCACCATCACCACCACTTCCTCCCTCACAGCACCCCACCCAAACCATCCACTAAAACCCAAAGAAAAGTCTTCCCCACTCCAGAAAAATCCCACAAAGCCTACCCAGCAAAAACGCCAAACCCCCCCCAAAAAACGCTGTTCGAAAAAAATCTCAAACCTTCACGCATGCCCAAAAAGCTCCTTTTTTTTTTTCTTCCAGGAGGGTTTGTTTTCCATCTTCCACATTTCTTCACAACCCCCGATTCTTTCCGCGCCGCACTTCACTGCCGGCTTCTGATAATCGGATATAGATATATATAAACAAAAAAACAAAAAAACAAAAAACGCGCCTCCCCATCTCCACCGCTTTCATAGATCAGAAAAGATGAGATTCTGATCCCGTTTTTTGGGGGGTGTGACATGTAAAATAATCATCATACGAATCAAAAGCTGGGAAGATTACGATCAAAATCTACCATACTGCACCTACCAGAAGAAACCCACCACCCTCCTCCCTCCTCCAACCCTCCTAACCAAACCTCCGTATCCACCGCCACCGCCACCGCACCACACACAAACCCCCCCACCTCCAGCCTCCTCTGCACATTCTCATCAAAAGCCAACACCAAAAAAAAACCCATGACTTGCAGATATTTGATTTTCAGCGGATTGCCGATGTCTCTGCAAAAGATGTTTTGAGGGGGAAAAAAAGGACCGGATACGTTGGGGTAATGGAGTACCTATCTATCCATTGTGGTAATCAAAAAGGCAATGTGACATTTTTTCCCGCTTTGCTTCTGCCGAGGACGGAAAAGTAGCAATCATGTATCTAAGAAAAAAAACAGGAATGGACGCTGCTGGTAAAAACAACTTCCGTGATAATTTTCATAACGGGCTTGTTGGGGTAGTCAGGATGGGTTTTGGGGTTTGAGGGGGGGGGGGGGGGGGTTGGGAGAGGCGTGTTAGGTGGGTAGTTGAACTTTGTATGTGTAGGGAAGGGAGGACAGATGCTGGGTTTTTGGGGGGATGAGGGTTTTGGTATCGATAAATGGGGTATGCGCATCTCACACTCTCCTGCTCTCACTCTGTCAATAAGGAAAAATGGCGGTTGTAGTTGAAGGGCAAGGGTAAGAGGACGAGCAGGGCAATACGGTTGTTGGGAAGTTTTGCGGGAGGGTTGGGGGCAGGGAGCGAGATGGGAGAAGAGGGCAAGGCGATTGGGGAGAGCAGGAGTGAGCAAGAAAAAGGACGGAGAGCAGGAGAACGATCCAACAGAAAGCCAGTTCCACCCCGCCTACCCAATACAAGCCAAATTCTAGCTTGGCGAATACATCCGAAACCACCCCTCTCCAGCTTCAGAACCCCATAGCCGGCACCAGATCACACCAGGTATTGAAACAGGGGAATCGTTGAGACACAAGATAGAAACCCAAACGAAAGCTGGAAAAGTATGGCATGGGTTGATGGATTGGGGTTTGAGAGACTGAGGGTTGGAACTGGTGGGTCTTGAGTCCGAGAGGCTGTGGGACTTGGAGGCCGTAGCAATTGGTGGGTCGAAACTCTGCAGATAAAAAGGTGTAGGTCGTACATGCAAAGTCCCACATCGTGAAAGATGTCATCAGACGACGGTACTCGTAATGACTAGCTGAAACGCCGTCAATGATCTCAAGGCGAGACAGCAAAAAGAAGATAGCGGTAATACTAGAACCGAAAGAGAGGGGAGGGCGCAGCTGAAGTCCAAAGGGGAGTTTTATCGTCGAGTGTCATGCGCCAGCCACGATTCTCAGGATACGAGATACCGCAAAGAGGGCAACCGTGTTGCCAGATGGTGCAGGGTGAGAGTGGGTGCAGGTATGGAGAAACGGGAGTGATACATCAGCTTCGCAGGCCTGTGCCAGCGATGGAGAGATCGTCTGAAATATCCGAGAGCCAACAACCGGAAGAGCAGAGACTACGGGAGGATCAATTGAGCAGGCTAGTCGAAGGTTGCGGCTGACGATAAGAGGCAATGTCAGCGTCAAGTTTCACGTTCGAGTTTACGGCAAGCAATTCGCAAGATACCGCCCAATGTGCAAATCGATGGGGTTTCACAGAGGCGGCGTAGATGTTTGAAGAATTTATCTCTAACCACCTTGACATGTGAGCATCCGCATGATCGCCTTAACTTGAATCCTCAGCTTATCGTCTCCTACTCCTCGTCCTCGTCTTCGCTCTCCTCGATTGTCGTTTGTGCAATTCCTGTAACACGTAGATGCAAAGTCAGCTCTTTATTCTTGTATCAAGACATGACCCAACCATCCTCTACACCTTCTCTCCTTCACCTGTATCACCGAACCTGAAACTCGACCACCCCAACCCCAGGGCAATGAAAACTCTTTACTCACGGTCCAAATCTCTCTGCCCACTCTGCGTGATCCTCCTCCCTCCCTTCTCCTCATCCTGCTCCAACACACCAATCTTTTCTAAAGCCTGCATCACCTTTCTATCCACACTGCCAGACGCATCAACATGGTGCGAGGGTCGAGACCCGCGGTTCTTGGTGCTGCCGTGGTATTTTCGGAGACGGCCTACACCGACGGTTTTGCGAAGGTAAACATGGCGAGCGACGGAGGCGGCGCGGGTGTAGAACCTATATTTGGCCAATTAGCTGGTTGAGTGCATTTTGGGGTTGAAGCGAAAAATGGGTGGGGGGTCCATTGTGAGAAAGCGGAGGAGGGACGGAAACGAGCGTACCAGTCGATGGATTGGGGGGGAAGTTCTTTTGAGGGGGAGGTTTTGACGGTATCAACCCAACCTGGGGGCGTACAGAGTAGAAGTTAGCACGTTTAATATATCTCATGACGCAATGTATTGCCATAGAGAGAGCTTAATGGCGTTGGGAAGACAAACCTGGGATTGGGAGTTTTCCTTGTCTCTTCAAAAAGGCCGAGTATGCGTTGATGAATTGCTGCGCCTGGAATTTCCCAAAGTCTCGTTAGCTAAATGACCACACTGCACTTCTTTTTTTGCCCCGTAGTCAAAGCCTTCGGACACCACTCTCATTAACCAGCATATAAACAGTACGATATTGCTTCGGTGCCCCCTCTTCGGTCTTCCTTCTCTTGGAATAGTAGACCGAGTTTCCACTTACGTCGACATCGCGGACACTGACACCCCCAGTCATGATTGCGGTGTTATTTGAACCTTAGCAGTCTCGATTGTGCATGGGATGTTATGAGATATCGGCGTTGCGCTTGAGAAATCCAAATGTGGGCTTAGGCTCGCTTAGCCCTCCAATATCAGTCTAACCACTTCGAGCCTGTGCTATCAGTTGTTATCTCGACGGAATCTCTCTGCGAAAGCATCATCTACCCAGCGAAGACCGCATCTCATCTGCACTGTGAAGCAAAATTCCTACTTCTTCACTCTTTGCTTCAGCCATCTTAGCAGGCCACGCGATCGTGTAATCGTCGTCTGATATATAAGGCACATACGATACAAGCCTTCGTGTTATTGCTCATACAATCTTTACAAATCGATGCCTTCTTGGACAGGCTTTGTCCTGCACCACCACCAGTCTCGGCAAACCTCTCTCTCTCTCTCGTATACCTCAGAAAAAATCTGTTACAGCTCCATGACTTGCATCGCTCACCAAATGCGCATATTTAGCCAACACCCCCCTCGTAACTGTCTTCCTCGGCTTCCTCCACGCCCTCGTTCGTGCAGCGATTTCTTCGTCACTGACATTCATAATGATCTCGTTCGTCTCCGCGCTAATAGTAATGATATCCCCGTCCCGGACAACCGCAATCGGCCCACCCACCGCAGCTTCAGGCACTACATGTCCCACTATGAACCCATGGCTTGCCCCACTGTACCGACCATCCGTCACCAACGCCACGTTCGTAAGTTTCGCACCCATAAGCGCTGCAGACGCTTTGAGCTGCTCGGGCATGCCGGGGCCACCTTTGGGTCCCTCGTACCGTACGATAAGAACGAGATTCTCGCCGTGCTTTATTGAGCCTGAATTTAGGGCGGCATCGAGCTGAATTTCTTTATCGAAGACGCGGGCCTTACCTATGAATTTCGTTCCCTCTTTTCCGGTAATTTTCGCAACGGCCCCACCAGGAGCGAGATTGCCGCGCAGAATTTGGAGATGCCCAGTGGATTTTATGGGATTGGACAACGGGCTAATGATGACTTGGTCTTGAGCCAGAGAGGGAAAAGAATCGATGTTTTCGGCGAGAGTTCTGCCTGTTACGGTTGGAATGGAACCGTCAAGGAGACCCGCCGCTACTAGGAGCTTCTGGACCGAAGGGACTCCGCCGATGTCGTACAGATCCGCCATGTAATACTTCCCGGACGGGGCGAGGTCGGCGATGAATGGGATTTTGTTGCTGACGCGCTGAATATCGTCGAGAGTCAGGGGGACGCCCGCGGTGGCTGCCATCGCGAGAAAATGTACAACGCCGTTGGTGCTTCCGCCCAGAGCCATGGTAATGACCATTGCGTTTTCAAATGACTTTTTAGTAAGGAGATCGCGCGGTTTGATGTTCTTTTCCATGCAGGTCCTGATGGCATCGGCGGCTTTGACACATTCACGCATTTTAGCAGGCGAAGTGGCCGGGGTTGAGGAAGAGCCAGGTAAAGTAAGGCCCATTGATTCAATGGCAGTAGCCATGGTGTTAGCCGTGTACATTCCTCCACAGGCGCCGGCTCCTGGGCAAGCATGCTGCTCGATATCGTCCATGATCTCGTCCTTGGTTTTCTTAGTGTCTCCACCATCCTCGGGCTGGACCAGACTATTGTAGATGTATGCTCCGGAAGCTTCGTAGCATGTTGAGATGTTGATTGGCTTTCGAAGGAGCTTACTATACCCCACGGCGATTGTGCCACCATAGATCATCAACGAGGGTCTGTTATGACGGGCCATTGCCATAACGCATCCTGGCATGTTCTTGTCACAACCTGGTAGGGTGATACAGGCGTCATGATGTTGGGCGCATGTGACGGTCTCGATACTGTCGGCGATGATCTCTCGCGTCTGAAGGGAGAAGCGCATACCTGGACGCCTTAGTCCAGAAATTATAGATCTATTAGCCCATCAAACAAACCTTCACCACCCATGGTGATGGCATCTGAGACCCCGATGGTGTTGTATTGCCAAGCTAGCATGCCCTGCTTCTGCACGGCTTCTTTGGCGGTTCGGCCGAGATCCAGTACTGAGATGGCCATCACGTCAGGCTCCAGGCTCAAAGCTCACTTCAATCTTCAATCTAAGACTCACGGTGCATGCTGTATCCGAGTTCAGCACGTAAAAGATACACGGGACTAAAGAGACGTCTTACTTGCATGGATTCCCTTCCCACCACACAGAAGCTACCCCGACATGAGGGCTGTTCTTCATGGCCTCTTTATTTGGCACGCCTGCAGCATATAACATTGCCTACGTCCGGTCAGTATCGTTTTCATTCGGTCCTGACCAGGAGTCCGTGTGAAAAGCTGAAAGGGCCTACCTGGGCACCTGGGAAGTCATGGTCTTTGGTAATGGTTGAAGAGTACTTGTTGAGTCTCAGCTTGCCATCTATGTCTGTGGCATTGTCTGGCAGATGAGGGAAATCGAGGAACCTCGGTTCCTCAGGCAGGTCCTGCTTTTCTAAATTCGAGGGGTCCATTGTATTGTTCTCCAACGAAAACAAGGTTCAACTTCCCAGAAGAAAAAGAGACACCACGGGGGATATATTCTCGGAAGGCTACTCAATCATAGAACATCAAAGGCGTATTTACCCAGAAGAGAAGAGAGTATATGTAGTTTGGTACATAGGTTCTAGAATACAAAGTTCAAAGAGAGCTTGGCGAAAGGTCAGGCCGGCATGATTGATGCGGTTATAGAGATCACGAGGTTTGAAGAAATGGTGATATGATTAAAATTGGCGGTGTAACACAGTAGTCGAGGCCGAAGGTGGCATCTCCGAAACAAGGTAGGCTATCTACCTTGTGGAGAACTAAAGAAGTCCCTCGTGGCAAAAAAAACACAACTTCTATGCATTAGACTATCCATCAACCCATGAATCGGGCAATCAATCATGGCTAAAGTAGATGTCCTTCCGTTTGGCTAATCCGACAAGAGGGAAATGTTCCGCGGGACCAAACGGTTGTAAGTAAGCTAGAGTAGCCATCCATCTACCTTGGCAGCAAACAACTCATTAGTTTCGTGTTCTCTGCCGGTAGACGGATTGTTTCTTGTTCTCGTGGCAGCATCAAGATCCAGGAGTGATTGGGGATGCGTTGAAAGATCAGAATAATCGTCATACAGAGTAAAAAGACTTGTGACGCACTGATCTTCTTCCCCTAGACGATTAACGATTAACCTTCTGCTGCAGCCAATCGAATAATCTAGAACGTCCGAAGGGAACTAAGTACTGTACCGTTTGAGTATCGTCTGGATGTATGATTATATTGTTATTGTAAGGTAAGGTACCCAGTATAATCCGTACCTCCGTAATGATGGCAGTCTTTTCAAATGGGGAGTGGCGATTGGTCGTAGTAAGCATAATTGTTTCCGTCAACGGCTGGCTCCTCCAGCTTTATGTGAACACAATCCCGCTTCAGCGCAAGCAGGGAGACCTCCTTCAGGTGAAAATGCTTGAAGCGTTGGCGATCCATCTGTAGCCAGCAACCGCTGCAGCTGCGCTTCTGCGCTCATCATTGGCTCTCCGACGTATCGATTTATCGATACACCTGGTCGCTTCAAGCACAATCTATGATATTACAGCCGTGGGACATGGCGATATGGCCTCCCTGCTTGATCGCAAACCGTCATACTATTCATGTATTCATCTTTCTATCCTTGGGCGCTGTGAGACTGACAGGAGCTACACCGACATTCAATTTACAGCATCTAGGAAAGATCTCGAGCTTTACGCTCAACGACCTTCAACAGCGCTTTCGCTCCTCTGTTCAAATACTCGCAGCCTTGACACGTGAACAATATGTACGGGCAATCAGTGGTCAGCTAGGGGCGTGGGACATGGTGCAGCTCATAGCAGCATGCACCTTGATTGGGGCATTCAGGCTCTGGAAGCAGAGGCGGACAGCACCGCAGGAAAACTCCAGAGCAGCAAAGTTGCTGGGAGGTGATACGCGTAAGAGTCTCGACAGCACAAGAGCATCATCACAGAGTCTTAACAGAAGCTCAAAATCAGGTGAGTCTGCGACATTGCCGGTAGTGAAGTTCGCAGGTGCTCAACGGTGTGTCATTGATCCTGGGTTAGATGCAGAAAACACCGACCCCGGTCTCCTGAGGAAGCACTCCAGCATCAAGTCTTATACTACGTCAACGGCAACCTATCCCTCAATTCGAACGTTCTATAGGCCGCATCCTCAAGCCGATAAACTCCCTAACAAACCAACACCCCTTCCTCTACTCGTATTCGTACATGGCATCGGAGGTTCGCTGGCACAGTTCCACCATCTCCTGACCAGTCTGGTCAACATCGCCCCATGTCTTGGAATAGACCTACCCGGATGCGGTCTCTCTGAGTTTTCGCCAAGCGCATGGAATTGTTACACAGCGGAAGCTTTGGTGGAGTTGCTTGCCAAAGTGATAGAAGAACACTGTGATAATGAAGCAAAGCAAGGGGTGATACTGGTGGGACACAGCATGGGCTGTTCGCTTTCGGCGCTTCTGGCTTCTTCAACCTCCGGCGTGCAAGCCAAGGGAATTGGCGTCCTTGCCCTTGTTGCCATATGCCCGCGGGCTGCGCCACCAACTGCGGAGCAAGTTGCGACTTATCAGCGACTACTACGTGTACCGACTCCTATATTCGATATCTGGCGAAGCTGGGATCGGAGAGGAGGTCCGGAAAGTGTCAGCGTTGCTCGGTTTGTTGGATTAAGTGCAGATGTCGAAACCAAAAAGCTGCAAGAGAGGTTCAATACCCAGAGTCGCACAGCAGTTTGGCGCAGAATGGCTTGGGGGGCTTTGCCGATATATAGGGCAGGTACAGTGGCACATGGAGGGTTGCCTGGGCTGGAAGTATGGGCTGGACTTGCCATGCCGCTTTTTCTTGTTGGTGGTGAGGCAGACAACCTTACCAAGCCGGAAGAAATTGCCAAGATCGGTAGAGCGCTGGGCAGAATTGTCAAGTCGCCAGTGGGTATGTTAAATAGTACCACGGAGACACTAGCAATCAGCACAAGTGCACCTGGCGATACCGGAGACGGGAAGTTAGAGCCAGCTAGTGGAGATAACGATCAGAAGCAAAGTACGTCAAACACGGAGACTACAATTATACGAGGCAGCGAAGAGCCAAACGGCCAGATTACGGATGGACAGCCCACTTTTACCAAACGACGGCAAGTTCTGAAAACGAGTATCCTGCCAAGCCCGGCCTCTCACGCCCTCCTCTACGATCCAGCCACTTACCGCACCCTAGCTGGCCTCATCCAAACCTTCCTCTACGAGCACGTTGACAGCCGGCTCTCCCTCGGATGGCAGCTCCAGCACCTATCAACCGAAGGAAAATGGGATGTTAAGAACCTCGCAAAGTGGCAAGCGGTGCGGCCCGTATCCGAGCCCATCGCTGGCATCTTTCGAGCCATGAAAACCCTCCGGGAGATTGACGATACCCACTCTCCAGATATTTTTGTCAAGAATTGGAGAGGTAGGATCAAAGCCGTCATTGACATCAGCCACGAAAGCCCCGTCTATGACCCTAAGGCTTTGGATCAGGGCGGCATCGAATATAACAAATTCCCTACCGTCTCCAAAATCCCTCCAACCGCCGAGGAAGTCCGCGACTTCATCAAGCTCGTAGACCGTCTGCGCTCCAAGCCCCCTTCCTCTTCACCACCCACCCCCTCAACCCTTCCCCCCTCCACATCAACACTGGCACCGCTCATCGGCGTCCACTGCCACTACGGCTTTAACCGCACCGGCTTCTTCATCTGCGCTTACCTGATCGAGAAAGAGGGGTTCGGTGTGCAGCAGGCGATTGATCTGTTTCAGGAGAAGAGACCGCCCGGGATTAGGCATGAGCACTTTTTGGACACCTTGTTTGTGAGGTATTGTGTTGGGTTGAGGAGGGCGCCAACGTTCTAGGTGGGGGTCGGGGCGGGCGAGTGTTCTGGATGGGGGAGTTATAGAGGGGAGGGGCGTTTAGAGGTAGGCGTTTTATGTTTGTAGAGGGGGGAGTTGGTTTAGATATTTACAGATAGATATTGGCTAGTCCTTTGATATGATTGAACGAGGCCTGCTCTTTATGGTCTGTGAACTGAACATCGCCTACTCCTTCTAACTTCGTTCGATAACGCTGGCCTTCGTATCCGCAAAACCATCTGAGCCCACCCCGTCAGCTGCACTGAAAGTAGCAACGTCTAACATTCCCAAAACAATACGATACCTGGCACACGTCAGCATCACGAATGGACCAACAAGGTGGAGGGGAAAGGCACTGACTTGTATTTTCCCAGAGTATGTTTCGTAAAGATGTCCACCGTGGGGAGCAGATTGCGGACACTACGCTTTTCAAGCAGATGGAGTTGTGCTGGACAGGTTTGGTCGATGATGTTCTGGATTTTCAGTGCACCCAATCAAGAGCTTTAGCGCACTCGGAGCATTGCCGGGATAGGGTCCTTGATTCGGCGGGCGGTAATTCAGAGTAGCATATCTAGTATGTATGCATACTGTACAAGCGTCTTCACAACCCCCATCCACACCATACCCAAGATTAGTAGTACACCACTTCGCCCGCATCATCAAGTCAACAGCTCCCGCATATCCTGCGTTGAGAGCTCGAAATCTCCGTAATCGGACCTCTCCAGCCCTGATATGTGCAGAGGTGCTGGGCAGGGTGGAGTGTGAGTATCGGATGGGGGAGATGAGTGAGGTTGGTTGGTTTCGTAGTCAGCTATGAGAGTCTGGAATTCGGAGTCTTTGATCCCATCGTCGAAGTCAAAGTCTGAGTTTTGAGGATCGGGACTAAGGGTTGGGCTATCATTGCCGTAGTCGTCGTTTGGGAGCATATCTGCAAGTCCAGGCTCCTTATCTGGCTGGTTGACTCCGAGGCGTTGGTCATTGCTCAAACAAATTTCGTCAATGTTCTCGACTTTAAGGTCGAGTTCGTATCCAGCATCGTCCCCATAATCAGATTCTGACTTGCCTGAGCCTTCGTAGCTTAGTTCTTTCCTGACTTGTGCTACTGTATAGCGGCATTCGTTTTCGTGACCATGGATACATTCTTTCTTGACTTCGTCCCTGGAGACCGATGCTGCCTTCGAGTAGCATTCAGCTTTAGACTCCAGGTTGGGAACCCTGGGCTCGACAGGTACGTTATCGTCCGTATAGTCTAGATCCTGCGTTAAGATCATGTCCAGTATGTCTGTGGTATCGTTGACGGGTATTAGAAAAGGACGGGCTGATGGAGGAGAGGCGGTAGGGACCTTTGTTGTAGTATCCGGACCTGCCAATTCTTGCTCAATTTGCGTGTTGCTTGCCAGGAATGAATCCCAGTCGTCCTCGATAGCAATTGATAGTTTGGCAGGCTCTGCAAAGAAGAGAGGCTTAGGAGGGATGATTGGATTTGCTGATCGTGGCTGCAAAGGCGCTCGAGAATTCGGTGGAGCCATTTGTTGCAGAGAATGTTTCGTACACTCCGGCTTTTGTGATTTGGGCTTTTCTGTCGTCGCCATTTCAGGTTCGGGTGCCTTCCTTTCCGTTATTTCTAATTCCTGATCCTCGCTCTTCGCAATCTCAAGTGTCTCTTTGTCCTTATTCTCAGTACTCGGCTGCACTTCTCCCCTCTTCCTCTTGACACCTGTACCCAAGAATCCGGATAGCCTTATTTGACTCGGCCCAACATAAAACCCCTTCACCGGACTAGGTATATTCATCCTAGCCCTTGCCTCCCGTTCTCTTTCCTCCCTTTCAACCTTCTTCTTCAAATTAGCCTTCCTCTTGTTTTCCCTTTCCCTCATGCGAGCTGCCCGCTCTTGAAGCTCCGCGGTTCGCTCAATGCGCCGAAGCTCACTTTCCGATAAGCGTGGTCCGGTCTTTTGGTAGGCTTTCTTGGCTTGCCGGAGCGTTTGCGGAGGGCGTCTTGTTGTGGTGGGAGGAGACATCGTAGATGCGGCATTGATGGATAGGCGCACAATGATGAGAGATGCTGCCCCTCATGTCTGCGGTTCAAAGCGTCTATGCTCGGGATGGGGAAATCTATATTCCGTCTGCCTTGCACGCCTTGAAAGGCTTAGTTCCATTCCATGATTTAAGGTATCAACGCCCCTTGTCACATCCTGTCATCGACCAGTCTTGCTTCTTCGTAAAGTACCTGGACAGACGAATCTATACCTAATCTTCTCTTCTCACAAAGGTTTTGTATGCAAGCTCTCAATCCAGTTAACGGTTCATATCATCGCAAGATTTCCCCAACAGATTGCACCAATTTTGTCGCTTTCGCAAACGCGGAGTGCTCGACGTGCATTAGGATAGTCCCGCTGGAGGAAGAGTCGCCTCCCCCCAAAATCGGTTCATGGCGCTGTACAACCAGTATGAATATGGGTTGTGTAATCGACCTCCAATGACGAGAACATCCGTGTATATTACGAGAGTGTTTCTTTTATCTAACCACGTTCCCAAAACATCTGACTTAGTCTTACGTTGTATAGTCGGGCCCGTCTAAACAATCGCAGTCTTGATGTACTAACAAACGTACCTTCAAAGATGGCAAAAGTTAGGTTAGAGGAAGCAGTACTGGGAAAGGGGCAGCCATGCGTCTCTACTACATCTTCTTATCAGAAATGGGCCCCCTTATGCGTTGCGGATACAATTCTTTTTTCTTAAGTTGAAGATCCGATCAAAGCCATCGAGACCTATGTTCTATTCTTTCGGTGATGATGAAATTTGCTCCTTGGAGTGTACACAGGTGGAAATGAATGGTTGTTTGCAAAGGTAAGGTAGTTTCTTTGGGTCAACCCATACAAGTGCATTAGTCGTTACTAGTGGTTGGATCCCAAGAACAAGGGGAATAATCTCCAGTTTCCAGCGTCTTCATCTCTTCTGACTTGAGTTCGAAATCGTATACATTGGCGTTCTCTTCGATTCTCGAATGCGTTACAGATTTGGGCAATGGCACAAAACCCTATCAACAGATGTCAGCGCTGTTGTCCAATGGCAATAACAATCCAAAGTTAAATACCTTTTGCAGGCTCCACCGAAGCAAAATCTGTGCCGGTGTCTTATTGTATTTCTTTGCCATTGGCTGCAGTACTGGCTCATCGAATCTCTGGCCCCTGACAATAGGGCAATAGGCCTCAAGAACGACGCCACGTCTCTGACACCACTCTACAATGTCCGGACGGGTGAGCCAAGGGTGCAACTCCCATTGGCCGACGCTGATTGCTCCAGCTTTGCCCTTCCCGTTCTCCGCTTCCAGCTCTTTAATGTAGGACTCTAGCTCATTGAGATGGTGAACGCCGTAATTTGAGACCCCTAACGATCGAATCTTGCCGGCTTGCTGTGCTTCTACTAGTGCTCGCCATGAGCCAGTACGACCTTCTTTGCCACCGTATGGGGCGTGTATGAGGTATCTGTTACTGGTCAGATCATTGTCGTGGCCCCTGATGTTTTTACGAGCAAGGCTAGGAGGATGCCTACAGATCAATGTATTCCAAACCTGTTTGTTTGAAACTGGATTCTATGGAGGCCTTCGTTTTCTCATATCCCATTGACTTTGGAGGAACTTTTGAGGTAAAGAATATTTCACTTCGAGGGATGCCTGATTTTCTGATGGCATCGGAACAAGGGCCTTCATTCCGGTACACTCTAGCGGAGTCTATCTACTAATAAGTCAATTGGTTAGCTCTGGTTTACGAAGAACCTGCTCACCAACATGCCGATACCTAGTCTTGAAAGCGTGCAAAACTACGTCTTCAGCTACATCCGCGGGTCTGTTAATGTTCAGTCCTAAATTATTCCTAAAAAAATTGCATAAGCCAAGCTCACGTCTGATAAACCTAATCATACAATCATAACAGTCAGCTCTAGTATATAGTGATAGTTAAAGATTTAAAAGGCTCATTCGATAGCATGAGTGTTTTATGTCAATGTGGAAATACTCTTCGCCTTCGCAGAGAGAAAACCATTCAGTAGCACAAAGCTTGGCTATAAACACTTAAAATCATACTTACTCCATAGCCCAGCGCCGGAATCTCATGCCCTGAAAGCATACGATACGTCGAATTGATGGTCAAGTTTGCCATTGCTGCTGACGCAAATTCTCTGACTCTGGGGGTCGAACATAGGTATCCTGTCACATTACTAAATCTAGCTGTTGCCATTATCATACGTAGAATCTCAACATCAAGAGAGCATTATATGTATATCCACGGTTGCACAGTAATGCAATGCTTGCTATCGTAGTCTAGCTTTGGAGCAATCCACGGTACAGTGTACTGTAGGGCTTATCGATAACAGAAACCAAGCAACAAAGAAAGTCCAGGTCCCTTTTCTTGATTGATTCGAATCTCCCCCATGAATCCTTCGTCATCTTCTAACTAACCCCGTACGACACCAACTACAGAGATCCTTCTACGATGCGCCTCATAAAACAGAATATCGAGCGTGATGGCTCAGGCACAGTTACCCTCTTCCCTGAAGACCCTGAGGACATGGTAGGCCCTCGACCACAAGCCCCGAATTTTATGTTAATGCGCTTTTACACAGTGGTTCACGTACAATCTCATTCGTCCCAGTGATCTCCTCCGAGCCTCAGCTCTCCGCCGTATAACAACCGAATCTAGCACGGGCTCTACCTCCTCTACTCGAATGCACATGTCCCTAACGGTTCGCGTCACATCTCTGGACTTCGACCCTCAGTCAGCGCAGTTGCACGTGTCTGGACGTATCGCTGAAGAAACCAAGTTCACGAAAGTTGGGCAATACCATACGCTCGACTTAGAGTTACAACGAAATTTTACGCTAGAGAAGAACGATGGATGGGATAGTGTGGCACGAAACTTGGTAAAAGAGGCTTGCGATGCCGGTAAGGAAGCGGACGTGTGGGCTGTGGTGATGCAGGAAGGCTTGGCCAATGTAGCTGTGCTGACAGGGGCGAGAACGGTCTTGAGGCAGAGGGTTGAGGTAGGAGTGCCAAGGAAACGGGGAGGCAGAGCAGGCGACCACGACAAGGTAGCTTCCATGGATTTCTGAGGCAAAAGAGTACCATGGGAGTAGATGCTAATAACGTAAAGGGACTTGAGAAGTTCTTCCAAACCACACTGGAAACACTTTTAAGACAGATCGATCTGAGTGAATCGAAGCCTATACTCCTTGCCAGCCCCGGATTTACCGCCGCCGCTTTCCTTAAGTTTACTCTTGACACAGCCACAAGGGCAGGTGACAAGGCGCTGCTAGCGCAGAAGAACAACTTCATTGTCGTTCATTCCTCATCCGGTCATCTGCACTCCCTGAACGAGGTCCTTCAATCCTCAGAAGTACTCGCCCGCTTAAAAGATACCAAATATGCCCGCGAAACACGCCTCATGGATGGCTTCATGACCCTGCTCCGGAAGGATGATGGTAGGGCATGGTACGGCCCTAACGAAGTGGAGCAAGCAGCCGAGAAGGGAGCATTGGGAAGAGGAGGTGGGGTACTGCTGATTTCAAATGCGCTTTTCAGAGCGCAAGATGTAGGAGTTAGGCGGAGGTGGGTAAGATTAGTGGATAAGGTGAGAGATGTTGAAGGTGGGGAAGTTAGAGTGCTGAGTAGTGAGCATGAGAGTGGGAAGAGGCTCGATGGGCTTGGGGGAATTGCTGCTATATTGACATTTCCATTGGAGGACTTGGATGAAGAAGAGGGTGACAATGGAGGAGCAAAGGTTGCTACGACTAATGGCCATGCAGAAGACGGGCAAGTATGAAGGGCTGCTCTAAGGGATGAGTGAAACGTTGCGGAAATCAAGGCCAGGGATCCCTAACGCACCGGAGCTGCATTGGCGAACACTCCATAGGTATTCCGCTGCCATTTGCATAAATTGCAACGGACTTATCGCTTTCCCACCGGAGTCTCGGTCATACTCAAGCACTCCGGCCGGCACCAGCACGTATGATGTAAAGGGAAAACAGATTGGCCCCGGTTGCCACATCTAGGATACCGGTTACAACCGCCTTGCCGTCGGAAAGTTCCATCCTTCCTTTGCATGTCGCACTACTACGCCGCCAAGCATAACAGCTGCATGGGGACGGTTGTCCTTGACCTATCAGGCAAGCATGAGCTTCGAATCTGGCAGAGCACCACCTCTGACCACAGTGACCAGATAATGATAAGGTTATCTGAAACATTGGATCCAACATTGTTCCGACGGATTACACATCTTTCGGCGCCCGAGACACCAAGACCGAATCCGTTCACCAAACTGGTTGCCTACACGCAAACTGTGTTCGAGGCTGCAAGCCATAAGACCCTTGCACAATTACCAGGAGGTATAGCAGCGTCTGAATGCCAACCTAGAGAAGCCTATGTGTGCTAAAAGAATGGCTCCCTTGTAGAGCTGACAGGCCATTGGGTTCGCATCGCAAAATCTAACTCATGCGTATTCTACCTGTAGGACTGCAAGCTAGCAAGGCCGAACCTATCCGCAACTTGCAAGCGAAGCCAGGAGTACGAGGCCTCCTACGGCTGTTGTTTAGAGAGTCTAACGTCAATAAATCAAACAGAATTGTTGGAGAGATTTGTAATTAATTAGCTGGCCTTTCAGGCGGCGATTTGAATACCAAGACTGAGAGTACTCTCGCACCCCCGACGTGGTGCTAAGCGGCAAGCGCGCAGATTCGAGGATAGGAGAGAGGCGTAGATTTTGCATTGTTAGGGTTTGCTGTGGTGCAATTGAGGGGGGAAAGCATGGTCATCGAAGCTTCAAAGCATACATTGTCAAAGGTGTCGTAATGACGCCCTGATCTAATAACTCAATGAAAAGATGTAAACTTTTCTTACCTGCGCGTATTCACGATTCACCAGCTCCCCTGCCACACCATAACAACGCCCACACGCACCAACTCCAATCTCCTCCCCGATATGCCCTCTTGCATACTCCCAACCTCCTCCCCAGACTCAACCCTCATTTTCCACCGTCCAACCCAATCGCCCCCTTGGCCTCCTTCGCAGACATCTCAACACTCATCCAAGGCTCATTACCCTCTTTCTCCTCGACAAAAGTCCACTCGCTGCCATCACTACCGTTGCCAACCTTCAAGACCTTGGTCTCGCTAAGCGCAAACCCCCCAGCTCCCAACTCAATCCCACCACCCTCCTCCACCTCCCTCACAAAAACCGGCATCTCACTGGCATCCATGGCCGCCTCCGCCGCCTGCTTAGCAAGCTCCGGTGCCTTGGCACGCTCCGGCATCTTCGCAAGCCCCTTTGCAAGCTTCAGCTCGCTCTTCGCCTTGCTGATGCACTGCCGGAACACTAACCCCTCCTCCACGGTCGTCTCGTCTAGAAGCACGGCATTGAGTAGTTGAGCCCGGTCGGTGTTGTGCAAGCTCTCCCCGTAGAGGGTTTTGAGTGCGAGAGCGACGACGGGGTTGCCGAGTTCGTTTGAGCGTTCAATGGCGGCGTCGACGACTTCTTTGAGGCCGTTTTGGAGTAGGATCTTGGGTGGGGTTGGCGTGGTAGGACGAGATGGTGGAGGCATAGACGTGTGGTGGTTTGTCTGGCTGCCGGGCTGGAATGCTTTGAGTTTGGCCAGGAGTTCCTCGGGGTCGGGGTACGTTTGGGAGGAACGAGGATTGAATTGCGGCGCCTCACGACGAAGCTGGTTTGTAGCGGTAGCTTCAAGGAGGGCAATGCGATCGTTCAGGGATTGGATATAGCTGGCGGAGAGCCTAGATCTACGGGCTTCGGAGACTCTTGCTGCTGGCTTTGTGATCTTCATGTTGGGATCAGTGGGCTTGTGATCGGTAACGTTGTCTTCGGAGCTGTGGAGATTGTGGGGTTTTGCACGAGGCGGGAGGTGATCGGGCTCTGCGTGAGGATTGGGAGCTTGAACACGAGAGGATTCGCCAACACATCTCTGCCAGACGGCTTGTAGAGCTCCGGCCCTAACGTAGTCCACGGGCTTGTCGCTGGAAGACATCGTAGTCGCGTTGTCAGTTGTTCTGCTGTTCAGCTTGCGTAGACGTGGTATTATTAGGTTAAGTTGTAAATCTGGTCTTGCTTGGAAGGCTGAAGATGTGATTCGTTCTATAGTGGAAGTAAAACGAGGCAGTCGGAACGAAAGGTTTTAATACCCGGCAGAAGTAAAGGTGTCGAGGCCAGCGATGTGTTGAGAATTATCGCTTGTGCTAGTCTTGACATTCACTATAAAAGATGTTTTGAGAATTGATTGACCAAGATTGCCCAAACACGTGATTTCAATATTCGAAATATTGGGTACGATAGAGCGCAGCAAGTAGTGACGTTGGATCATTCTTAAGGATCTGTTTGAGACATGTATACGCCGAAGAGAGATGCTTTAGACCTGGAGATCGTGAACATAGGAGACGAGATCACTACAGCGCCTTCTTACATGGATCGCAACATATAATTTCAGATACAGGGCACGCCGACGTGTGAAAGGATGAAAGCACCCATGGAGCCGATATTTCAGGATTGATGGACTAAGTTCGATATTTCGTATTGTCAATATTCAATATACAATGCGAAATATTCACGGGGATGAGGACATGTTTTGCAAACAGACGTAAAACATTAGAAGCAAAGGAAAGTCTATGAGTGTCTCATAGGATGACTTGAGATTCCCCCTTGTGGCAGCTGTACATTTATTGTAAACGCAACCTTCCTCATGTCGAGAGAGCCGCACACAAAGAGATTCAGCAAAGAAACATCATCAGCAAGCACTTAGCCGGCTCATGGGAATTTCAAGCATGCTCCTTGCATTGGTAGAAGTCAGTCTGTACGTGAATTCGCACGTGATTAGTTGGCTTTTCTTGACAAAATGCAAACGATTGCGACAATATAATCGAGGATTTTTTGCCAGCAGCGAGGTGAGGCCTATCCGATCCAGGAAACCACGCTCCGACGAAGTTGAGAATACAAGCTGCCGACCAAACCTGGAATTCATGCTCAGAACAAAAGCATAGTTGTGAGCGTCACGGTTAGTGAAACAGTAGGTATGAAAATTCGGGTTCAATGAAGGTATGTGGTAACATCCACCAAGCGGTCGAGATCTAATAGTCCCGAACTGTTGGTGGGACATTGTGTTGCCGGTATGAAGAAGCAGCGCCTGCCATTTTGAATTACATCGTCCCGTATTCCAAAGATGAAGAATGATTGGGGATTCTGATATCTCATGTCAAAGCGCTTTTTCAGGTCTTTGGGAACCTGTCTCACCTCGCTGTGCGAAAATGGCTTTCTGAAGGTCAGCCACGGCAAATGGAAACTTTAGTATGCTCCTTCGCGGCTTGGGTTATATATGTTCATGCAACTCGGGGGAAAAATATCTGCCGAAGTATTTCTGAATTGAATTGAATCGTCTCAATTCTTTACGACCAGCCGCTTTGTACAGCGAAGTGGATGTAGAACTTACAAAGCGGAACGAACAGCTAAGGCTCCAGGAACATTTGGTGATAAAGAAAGGCTACTCCCTTAATCATACAGTCTCCTTCTAAGACACGAGCCTCAAGTAAACGTCGCCCAAGCACCAACAATTGTCCCCACTAGTGGTAACAAACCTCTACCAAAATTGAGGGTGCCCCACCAATCAATTAGTTCTTTCGCGGACTCTTCGCTGTCGTTAAGATTGGTGACTATATCATCAAGACTCATAGCTTTCAGATCGTTGGCCTTGTTCAAGAGTTTCCCATTCACACCCCTCATGAGGACGAGCGTATATGGCATAATGCTGAGTGTGGACAATGCCGCCAATCCGTATAATTCGCCTTTAGTCTGATTCAAGGTTTTAGACAGCTTGTAAGCCAGATATGCGAATGCAGCCGACGACAATATGGCCATGGGAGGTGCAGCTGCTTTTCCTTGGTTGAACGTCTTCTGCCACTGTCGAACCCCGAGAGAACCTGGTGCGAGTAGCAGCGAAGGAATTGTGACATATGATATAGCCAGTATTCCACCTGAGCAATTTCTGTCAATTTGCGGCAAGAGATCCACAAGAGCTGACGCACCGGATAAACAAGCAGAGGCGGTGATCCCCAATGCTTGGGCAGCACGGATAGAACCCTCTGACATCTTGTGGGCGGTTGCGGATGAGCTGTAGTATTTGAAGCTCGCTGCAGACTCACAACCGACACTTCCCTGATCAACCTTGTTATTACTCAGAGGCTACCAAGTATGCTTTGTTCGCCCAATCTATGAGATCCCTTGAATTGGAAGTTTGGAATGCTTGTCGCGATAGGAAATTATTGTTGTAACACCAATGTGATCGACAGTCACGTGCCGAGCAACTCCGCCTATCAGTCACGAAACCTCGGAAGGCTACATACTTTAGAATCATCCCTTGGGAGGCTCCCTTATGGGCCTACTATAAGAATGACCTTTCCTCTGTACGGGTTATGAAACTGTCGTCAACCTCTCTCAATTCTCGGCGATAGTATTCTACCATTCTAGTTAATGTGGAACTGCCCCGCCTTAACAGGACCATATCTGTAACAGTGATTGTGACATCCGAGTCCAATGCGACGCGCGCCGCCATCGGCCAACCACTGCTCAGGCATCGACGAATCCTTTCTTGGATGCGACCTACCGCACATCTGAAGAACTATCATCAAGCTCATCAAGATGGTAGAAATGAATGCTTTTAGGATACTGGGGGATGTGTCCCATACTGTGTCTAAGTGTATCCTCATCTGGGCAATACATTCAAATCAGAGCGCCGAAGGTCAGCTCGTTCTGTGGATCTTCCCTTAGCTTGGTACTGATATGATGTTAGGGGTCTCTGTGATCACTCAAATACTGTATGTCGCTGTTTTTGCCACAAGATACATCGACCTATTCTGGACTTCTCCAATGCATACTTGGTGGAACATCATTCTCAAGAATTTCTACATCCTATCATCTCTATATATTATCCTGATAATGATGCGGGTTTATGCAAGGACAAGAGAGCGAGAGAAGGCTTGGAGGATGGGAGCGTTCTGCCTCGGGGGAGCAGTCCTCGCGGCACCAATCGTGGCCCTTATTTTCAAGGACAAAGACGTAGCTTTGGCATTTCCTGAGGTACTGAACTATAAAAGATTCAAATTCAATGCTGACAGGCTGCAAGGTACTTTGGACATTTTCCATCATCCTAGAATCTGTTTGTGTACTACCGCAGTTGCTCTTGCTGCGGCAGACAACCGTTCCTACAGTGATCGATTCATTCTACCTCCTCACTCTTGGCTCCTATCGGGCCTTCTATATCTTGAATTGGATGTTACAGTACGCTTACGAAGAGCACCATTTTGAGCCCATAGCTGTTATCTTCGGTATCGTCCAGACAGCCTTGTATGTCGACTTTGCGTGGGTTTATTGGACGAGACAACGTGTCAAACTCCGGAACGGTGGCGTTGTAGACTCCGAAGACCTTAGCCGCGGCTGGCTGGTAAGCCGTTTGCTAGGACGGGGGGGTCCTAATCCTGACGACGAAGAAGGCATTTCAAGTAACTACGCAGTAAATGGCAAAAGAGAATCCCTAGCTGGAAAATGGTTTGGTTGGGGTGCTAGAGGGATTTCGGTATCAGCGGATGAGGGAGTCCTCAACCCTCGACTTCCGCAGAAGACGAGGCTGCATCCAGGCGATTCGACAGCGAGAGATGACGAGCTGGCTGGTATCCTAGAGGACCATGGAGAAGCCGACAGCGAGGATGACAATGCTCCCGTGAAATTATAGGCTGGTTGATGATCGTACCTTGGAAGCTTGGATTAGAAGTTGAGCATGAGTAGGAATGCTCCCAGCGACAAAACATTTACTTCAAAGTGTGGGCCTTAGGCGGTCCTTCGTCCCATGTCAGCTGTTGACGGGTGTAGGGGCTGGTGGTTTCTATGATTTTGACCTGATCAAAGCCAAGGATTCGAATCCTTCGACCATCTCCGAGCTGCCACCTTAGCTGGACCTGATCATAAACTTCTAAATCCTTCCGCTGTTGGTTGGGGTCCAGACTTCTTAGCATAATTGAATGAACTAACGCATAGAGCCGCACCGTCGGGGCCAATTTTATGCGAGCACAGCCCCGAGGACGTCTTCAGTGTTGGCCTACAACATGTCGCTCAGGGTTTGTTTGCTTGATCAGGTTTGCAATGGCCCAATGGCAATGCATTCGTCTGGGCCATTAAGGTATGTCGACTCCTGCAGTCTTAATGAGAAAGAGATTAAATGCTTTGGGATGATGTGCAAACGAAGAACTGGCTTCAGTGGCGGAGCTGGAAACAGATTATGGGCTGGCCGTGTGGAATGATTAATTGATGTTGAAATCCTTCGTGTTCCCTCACGGTGTGTTTCACAAAGTGCACTGCCTTCGGCGCCAGCTGAAACGAACAACAGACGCCAGTGACGTGCGAAGCTACCACAGTAGCAGCATCCCAGCAAATCCCCCGAAATAATAAATATCATAAATATAATAAATAGGTCTAATAGCTCCAAAGACGTAAAATATTAATAGGGATTACTGCTGACACGCAGAGTCCCGGTCGCAAGAGCTTATAAAAAGACGCATAATTTTGGCTCAAAGCGCTCTATTAACCCAACTTATTTACTTACCTACTTTCGATCTAATCTCTAAGATCTCCATGTGGTGCATTTCAACTAGTGGAGAGTATCGATAGAACACTACGGAATAGACAACCATCTGCTGAATACCTAATGTTACTAAATGAGGATACATCGACTGGGATGTTCCTACTCGTCTAATGCCACGAGGTACTTTATCTCACTGGCTGTTGCTAAGGAAAGCCCGTAAGCACTCTGCGGGAGCGAGGAATCTGATGAGCCCCAATGGCTTAACGACGGGCTTGGAGCAGAATTACAGAACTACAGACCAGGCAGATTCAGGAGTTTCTAAGGTCTAAATTAGCACAGAAGGGCCATGTTGACAGATTAGCTTCGCTGAATGGCTTCCGACCTTGGCACCTGTGCGGTCGAGCAAACGTTCCACCTTCTTTGGAGCGTTCAGCATAACCGTGTGGACTGTGAGAACTCGACTTTCTGATGTATGGGATATTGAGACTCGTACGCAGGTCGTTGCCTCTGGTAGAATGGGATTTGATCGAGCATTCAACGGCGGCAGATCTTGCAGTACCCTAAAGTTTAACTCCCACATGGCGACTCCTGGGTGCCATGGCTGTGGATCATTAGTGAGTTACTGGCACGGTAGGTAAAGATCGGTAGGCTCTGATAGGTCAGCTTGGTTCTTGGCCGTCAGTTGGTGTATGTATCCCTATTCTGGACTTGGTACATTATTAGCCATGAAGGAAGGCGCTTAAACGTTATACTCCGTACGTACGGCGTACTTTACGTTCCAAGTCACTAGTGGAGGTACGGAGCTTCAAACTAGGTATCCGTCAGTCTTCGGCCGGTCTGACCTTCCTTGCAATCGCTTGCTATATCTCGTCAGTAGTCGTCACGATTATCTCTCAGCGAGCCTTGTGAAAAGCCAGTCGTGGATAAAATGGCACAGTGCGAGCTAACCCTAAGATTCCCCAGAAATCCTGAAACAGCACAGCTGAGCACGCTACTAGCCACGTCGACCTCGATTGCGATTGCACCCTAGTCTGGATCCATTGTTCCTCTGGTTCTGACGCTGCAAGATAGGTTCGTGCTGCGCAGCGCCTGACGTGGTGGCCAAGTATTAATCTCTACATGTCTATTCCTAACCCTTTAATTTCTGGTTACACACAGCCTACTTACCATTTCTTTCTATTTACTCTGTGTAACCTCCGTTTGAGACCTCAAATGTGCATACTGAACTGCAAGTCAACGGCACTGACGACGTTTCGCTGACCGCGCGTTCTTTACTACCTTGCTGTCATCCACTCATTTCCACATGACACTCCGTCCTCGATACTCAATTCGTTCCTCATTGTATATGCCGGTGCACCCTGGCCCTTCCACCATTGGCCGCAAGCAACCCTCAACTCTTCATGCCTTTAGATCGATTCTATGGTGGAACCGGTCTTGATATCCTCTACCCGATACCAATCATGAACAACCATCATTTCTCAGAGTCCGAATGGGATCCTTCACATCTTGTATGTCTCTCCATTCTACCCCGTACGTTCCTGCCTCTGCCTTGTATTTACACTGGTTTTGTGTGCAGATACCGATCAACCAGAACGTGTATGAGACGCCTTATCCTATCCCAAGAATCCCTCCGCCAATAGAGATCACGCCACTACCAGGACATGTCATGACATACCCAAGACCGAAAAGCAGCCCCAGCACTTTTGGGCCCAACGTTGAAGATCTGGTCTTTGCGGAGAACCCTTCCCGGATGAAGAATGAAGACTATCACCAGCAGTTGTATTCCATGTCCCCAATGCCGACAACAAAGGCACCAAATCCTTATCTTGGAGGGGATTATGCAACGCCGAACCTGAGCATATCGCCTGGTAGACAAGGCCTGATTCCAATCGCACCAGACCCCGTTGGTCTTCGACAGATGAACGCTCAGAAGCGTATGCGAGAGGAGGAAGAGTACTCGGAGTACGGCCAAAGGAAACGGAAGCGAACGCCATCTCAGTCTGGTCCGGTAGAGCTCAACGAAGAAGAGCAGTTGTTGCTTCGGTTGAAGGAAGAAGAGAACCTCCCTTGGAAAGATATCGCCGTGCGTTTTCAAACGGACCTTGGCAAAATGTACCAAGTTCCAGCGTTGCAAATGCGATTCAAGAGATTACGTGAGCGTATGAGGGCTTGGAGTGAGACTGATGTGAGTTCTGATATTTTTTTTGTTACTCCCAATCATCTGTGTTCTGATTCTGAGAAAGGTTCAAGCTCTCGAACAAGCCTACGAGTACTGGGAGAAATTCCAATTTGACATTATCGCCGCAAAGGTATACATTTTCTGTCCGAAATACATTCACCCGTCGAGCCGAGTACACTAACATGTCTATGATCAGATGCTGGACTTCGGGGCCTCCGAGCGGTGGCCCGCCAAGTACTGTGCCCGGAAGTGGGAGGAGATACACCCAGGAAGACTACCCTTTCAGACACACTCCAACTTCCTCCAGGACCCATGGGACACCGAACGCGCAAGCCCCGCGGAATCAACCATAAGCCGCAGTCCACGTCCATTATGACTGCTCATCTCGCAATACCCCACGTGATTTGTTTTTATTTTTAGGCGCACTGGTCAGCAAATTGGCGATAGCATCACAGCCCGGAGTTGCCGAGACGCTAGATTGAGGAGTCATACGGGGAAACCGCAAGAGCATAGTCAGCGAAGTCATTTCCAGGAGCCAGCGTTTTGATACGGGAATCTTTGATGAACCTAAGGTAGACACGTTGGCACACACCGCGGTTTTGGCGGTTTTGGCGGTTTTGGCGTTTTTGAACCTATAGAAGTATAATTCGATTTCTCTGCTGTTCTACGATCTGCATTGGGGGTTTTTAGACGCTGGTAGTCATAAGGATGGTTACATGTACATTGGAAGTGCTATATATTGGATAAATGAATATAAGAGATGTTTTGGGATAGGCAAACTCAAGCGACGCTTCAATCCATGAGCATTCCATCACATCACGTTATCAAGCCATCATGCCTGGGGGGGGGGGGGAGGGGTAGCGTCCGAGATGTCCTGATCTTCACACACTAGCATGATCTTCAGCTTCTCGGTGTCCCCAACTCCCCATCGAGCAAGTTAGCCTACTGTGCTTAGTACCAGTAAGTCGGATATGACCGAAAAAAGCGCCCTCAGTTCGGAAAAACCGCAACCTCCGGTAATTTTAGTTGCGGATTTTCGGCTTTTCCATTGCCCATCAGCATCCGGAACTCCTAATCCACAGCTTTACCTGACGCAACCCCGTTTGTTGAGGCAGGACACGACACATCACCCCCTTACAGTCGGTTGGGAGATCATAACCAATTTGAAAATCTCCCAGAGACTTCCCACAGCTGCTTGCTGGTCTCTTGAACCGGGCCCTGCATACATCGCCAAAACCCGGTGCCTTACATATGCGACCAGGTGTCGTGGGCGGCAGCAGTTCCCCCCCCCTGGAAATTGAAAAGGTCGACTGAACCGCTAGGCTGTGTCGCTGGCCTAAAATGACGCCGCGAGAGGAGCTGGGAAGGCTCAGCCACAACGACCGCTAGTATGGTACCTGCAGTACGGAGTACCTTTAAGGTCGTTCATGGTACAGTAGGTAGCGGGGGGAGAAGTTGGGAAGGTTTCAGGGCTGAGAAGGGGAAGGCCGGTGGGTCATCCTGACGTGTTTGAGAAGTGTAAGATGTATCATGTGCGGGTTTTTCAAGGGGGTGCGATGAGTCATGATCTTGCGAGATTGCTGTACCTACCTTAGTAAAGTATGGAACCTAGGTAATTAATGTCCTGATGGGCCGGAAGGCCTAAGGTAGGTGGGTGGGTAAGTACAAGAAGCGCACGAGTGGTGCCAAGCTTTCCCGCCGCCTGACCTTAATCCATTCCGCTGGGTCCACGTGGAAACTGGGAATATTCGTTACAGCAATGCAAATCAATTGTGCAACTGTTCGAACTGTGACGTGCTGGGCCTCTTTCCAACTACATATATGTCGTGCAACACTGCTACGAAGCAACTGACGTCGAACGCATCGAGTAACCCTACTACGTGGAGTAGTCATCGTCAACAGGTAGTACTGTACCCGTACTTGTCTCAGCGAAGAGAGCCCGCGCCTTAGGCACAGCCAGCAATATGAAATTTGCATGCAGCATTGATGTAGAGTTCGTCACGTTGAACCAATCATCCGATCGCATCCTCTAACTGTCGCTAAAGGCGAACCCCGTTTGATCAGCTATGAAGAACTCGGAGCAGCATATTCGTCCATGTTTGCCCATGTCTTTCATCGATTGGGTGACTCGGAACACTAAGATTGGAGGTCATTGCGATAGCCCCCAAGGCTGAACATAAATCTCCAAAAGTGGTAGCCATAGCGCTCTGTAGAGGTGTGGGGTCATGACTACCTTCCTAAATCGGACTCTGATGGCTTCTTCGGGTAAACATGATGGTCTTGGACCTCAAAATCTTGGCTTCCTTCCCACACTGCGTCTGAGTTACAGGACTTGAGTTAATCGAGGGAGTACAAACGACGATGCGTTTCTCAGTCTTGGGCTTACTGATTTCCTTTGTACATTTCGTGCTTATCGCCGCCTCTCCTGTTGAGCGGCGCAATGCAACATGCAAGAAGACTAAAGTGGCAGTCCTGTTAGAGTTTCAATTCATCTCTTACTTGACCCGTTTTTCTGACTTTCGTTTGCAGTGGTGCTGGACTCGCAGGCATCACAGCTGGCGTAAGTCAAGCATAAGATGTTCAAATCAAAAATAGCGCTGAGCTCTACTAGCAAGCACTATCGAACGCCTCACTGACCGATTTCCTCATCGTCGAGTACAATAATGACATCGGCGGAAGAGTCGCTCATACCAACTTTGGGAAGAAGGCAGATGGATCCCCTTATGTTGTTGAGCTGGGTGCTAATTGGGTAAGGACAGAAATTTTGCGGTCTTTGGATCATCTGATAACTTGACTTTGAACAGGTGCAAGGTTTGGGAACACCCCCGGGCCCCGAGAATCCAATCTGGACGTTGGTAGGTTATCAATGTGTTTGTACGATCTCTTATGAAAATACTCAATTTCAAGGCAGGCCAAGAAATACAACGTGACGAATACGTAGGTTCCATATGACTTACCTATGCGTCAGTGGCTAATAGTGTCGAGGTTTTCCAACTATTCTTCCATTGAGACATTTAACCAAAACGGTCCTGCTGACTTTACGTCTTTGTTGACTGACTACCAAACTGCCTACGCGTTTATGGAACAAGATGCTGGCTATATCTTGTCCGAGAACCTGCAAGATCGAAGTGTACGCTCGGCGTTAAGACTCGCGGGTTGGAAGCCTAAGCAGAATATGGAGGCTCAAGCTACCGAGTGGTGGCAGTTTGACTGGGAATATGCGAATACTCCAGTCTGTATCACTTGAGATTTTTTGAAGTCCTTGATACTGATAAGGAACAGGAACAAAGTTCTGAGGAGTTCGCCGTTGTCAACTATGTATGCCGAAGAAGTCTCATCTGTCAGCTTAGAAGTTAACAGGGTTCAGAATACTACCTTCTATCAATACTCGGCCGATAATAATTACGTCTACGATCAGCGGGGCTTCAATACCTTCATCAAGGGCTTAGCATTCACATATTTGAAGAAGAATGACTCGAGATTGCTGCTCAATACCGTGGTTACCAACATAACTTACACCCAGGATGGCGTCACCATTGATAACAAAGACGGAAGCTGCATCGATGCCGACTACGCTATCTGCACATTCTCGTACGTCTCCCCAGAGAGCGTTGACCTCAGCCAACTAACACACCAGAAAGCCTTGGAGTACTTCAAAATGATGCTGTAACATTCAGCCCTGCCCTGCCATCCTGGAAACAAAACGGAATAGATACTTTCACAATGGCAACCTACACAAAGATCTTCTTCCAATTTCCCAAGGTCTTCTGGCCGCAAGATACGCAGTTCTTCCTCTACGCAGACCCCCTTGAGCGTGGCTACTACCCCGTCTTCCAATCTCTTGACGCTCCCGGCTTCCTCGTTGGCTCAGGCATCCTCTTCGTTACCGTCGTGGCGGAGCAGAGCTACCGCGTCGAAGCCCAGGACGACGATACCACGAAGAATCAAGTCCTCGTTGTACTAAGAACAATGTTCGGCGCCGGAAACGTCCCCGAGCCCACGGCGTTCATGTACCCCCGTTGGAGCCGGGAGCCATGGGCCTACGGGAGCTACTCCAACTGGCCACCTGGCACCACGCTAGAAATGCATCAGAACCTCAGAGCGAACGTCGGACGAGTGTGGTTCGCAGGCGAAGCGACCAGCGCCGAGTATTTTGGTTTCTTACACGGAGCCTACTTTGAGGGTCAAGCTGCAGGAGTGAACGTTGCCAATTGCTTGAAAGGGGAGGGTAACTGCAAGGGTGAAGTCAACTACAATGTTTTGCATGGAACGACACCAGAGAAGGACTATAATCTGGCCAACGGATGGGATGTTACTAGTTTCCAGACTTATGGGTTTGGTGGCGGTGCTGGAAGTGGTGCGAACGGAAGTCTATCGCGGTAGGATTGCTTGTTTGTTGCCTGGCTTTGTGGTTCAAGAAAGATCTTGCATTCGTAAAGTCGCGATGAGCTGGCGTTTTTGTTGCCCGGCTTATGACACAGCAACGATCTGGTAGAGGTACAAAAGGTAGCTATTTTGTCTATACTGAGCCTTGTGTGTCAAGCTTTTTCAGCGTCAAATTTCTCCAGTTCAAGTTTCTTATGTATTGCACATCATGTCAAGTGAATATATCCACCTATCGTTACAGCGTCTAATATCCTTAGCTTCTATTTCTACGTATAGCACATTGTCTCAATTGAATATCTCCCCTCCCTCACCCCCTCGTTCTTCCATACTTCCACTTCTTCATTCATCCCTAGCAACGAAGACTCATCCCCACACAAGTCACAAGCACATATCATGACTGATGTGTTATCCCTTCATGATGCATGAGTGTATATACACGGCACCTTGGACATCTTTTTTCTTTCTTGATATTAGTATCTTCGGTCTGCTTTTCTGTGGCAACTCATCCAGGGAACATAAGCTTGGAATAAACCACCAAAGTACAACCTCTGTCACGGTCAAGCTGTTACGAATCTCACCATTATGGGCGGAGGATATAGCGATGCTCCTGCTGCGGCAGCCGGCAGCAACTCAACCACCAAATACCCTCAACAACATTTGCCCATGCCTCCTGTATCACAGCCAAATCCTGTGCCCACCATGTTGGAGGCATGTAACCACTTCGCCAACAACGCAACACTTCCTACCACAGGAGCCGGTAGCAGATCAACCGATGAACGTCCAAAATTACGTTTATCGGTGCAACTTCCGCCCCAGACCGTTCGCATCGCCGACTTCAAGAACGGTCCAGCCATGAAGGGGCTACGGCAGCAGTGTATGCGCCTCCGACACCGCCGCCACTTGCAAGCTCTAGCGGATGAGAAAATTGCGGGTGTGGCTGAATGGTGAGTCTTTATCTGATTGATCTGTGCACCGGGCGGGTGTGCTGATGCATTTGTTACAGGCTGGAGGGTGTGTCATCACCAGTGGATGCAAACCCTGACGATGCCTCCAAAATCGTAGATGGAGGGCGTGCCAAGATGGAGCGTGATGTTGAACCATTGAAGTCGGCGCGTGCAAAGGTCCATGACGACCAGGAAGTCCCCAAAAACCTTTCCGGCACTCGCGAAGGAAAATTCAAAGAGGCAGCACTATCGAAGATCGTAAAAGACATTTCCGACAAGCGGTCCAAACGATATGTATACCAAATCGACGAATCAGGTAGAATGGTACAACGCGCAATTGAGGGTCCCTTCTCAAAATCGCCTGCAATCTCTGGACCGCAAACACCCAAGGCGACAGTCGGAAGCTCACGGGGTAAACGGAATAGAAATTATATGTACCGGTTCGATGAGTCAGGTGTGCTCCGCGACTTGGGCCTAGAGGCGACTGAGGCATCTGGAACTGGGAAATCAGAGGTCACGGTTCGGAGGCCTCTGTTTCAAGACTCTTGTCCAGTCACTACACGGGAAGATTCGACGGAGAGATCAGAGGGCTCAGTTTGGACATGTCTGTTCGAACGCCCCCGTCCAGCCAACCCCCAGCCCCAATCACAAAAGCACACCCCCCAACCCACCCCCCAAAACGGACCTAAGCCTGCAGAACAGAAAAAGCAAAAAACCGGCATACAAGCAATGCAGGAAGCCCTCGCCGCTCTTCACAACATAGGTTCTCAATGGAAAGAAGTAAACAAAACCATCGCCGCTGCTCGGGATATAGCTAGCTGTAAAGGAACCTTCGACGACGAGCTCGCAGGTCCCACTTTCGACGAGCCCCCTTCCAACATCCCCGTGCAGCCACCCCCAATGACCAGGTGGAGAAGCGCATCACCCAACAACCCGCTGAGCGAAAACGGATCGAGCTTGCGCAAAAGAAAAAGGAAAGAGGAAAAAACAGCAACACAGGCAGATCTAGCCGCCCTCGACGCTCTCGACGGCATCAAGCCCACCCGGCAAACGCCCAGCAATGCAAGCAGAAACGGAAGAAGAAGTCTACGCTTCCTTCGGCATCAAGCCCACCCAGCAAGGACCCCGCCATGCAAGCAATTATAGAGGAGGAGGTCAACGCTTCCAACGCCACCCCGCCAACGCAGCAAAACCCAACCGAACACGGAGAGGATAATCGACCCTGGCGGGCTCTAAAAAGGCCTCAGCTGGGGAGAAATCAACAGAACGGCTCAAATTCAACTCGAGGATAATGATTGGGAGATTGTGGAGGGGGCGGGGTTGTGGTGAGGATGGGGATGGGAATGGGAGAGAGCGGGGGGGTGTTGTGGTGGGGTTTTTTAGGGGGGGCTGGGTTGTTTTTGTGGGGGTGGTTGTGGTGTTTTGGGGTCTGCGTGGTTTAGCCTGCGAAGATGGTTTGAATCATTTGTTAAGGGAGAGGTTTTGAAAAAAGGGGCATGCTCTTCACTCAAAACCTCACCTCAGTTCCGTTCGGATGTGGATTGGAACAGTAGCCCTGCGAATGCGATTCTCTCGGTTCCTCGGAACAGCAAGTTTCAAACAAGTTTCAACAACAGCATACACTTCCCTGAAGTTCAATTCCAGTTCAGAAGTTCATTTGAGCCGTAACCTGCATACATGCCCTAAGCACGGCGGAACCACAAACCCCACAACCCTTCATGAGCTCCCCTAATGCTTCTTCTGCTGACTCTCCTTGAGCACCTTCTTCACAATCTTCTGCTCCTCGATCAAAAACGCCCTGACCACCCTATCCTTGACGCAATTCGAACATCTCGATCCTCCGTACGCGCGCTGGACGGTTTTCTTGGGCTTGGAGATGTTGGCGTATTCGCGGGGCCGGAGGGCGGGGATCTGTTGTGTTTATGGAATACGTTAGCGCCTCATCTTCCTCGTATATATATATTGCCAATGCAGGTATGAGCGGGATGTAGTAGGCGGATGGGAAGAAGTGCCAGGGGGGGGAGGGGGGGCAGGGGGGGAAAGGGGGGGGGACCCACGCCTGGGAGTTTGATACCGCAGTCACCGCATTTGGGGGGGCTGCCGCGCTTCTTGATGTGCTGGTATTGGAGCTTTCCGCCGGGGGTTTTGACGACGCGGACTTTGTTGGAGCGGGTGTTGTATCTGTATATCATCATGAATGGTCAGCCGTGGCCGCACATTTGTAGAGTGTTTTGTAGAGGATTTTGCGTAGAAAAGGCCTGTCGATGGTGGTGATGAGCTGGGGGTCTTACGGATTCCTCCGGCGCTGTTGCGGTGATGGTGTCAGCTGGTGCTCTTTTGGAGAATAGAGAAAACCGAACTTACGTATGTCAGTCTTGTAGTCATGGTGGGATGTGTAGTTAGTCGTCGGCGTGAAGTTGTCGATGGCAGGCTCGTCAACTATTTGTGTGGGCCGCACGGTTTCGAGTAAGCGAAACGCTAGTCCTACACAGTACACAGCAGTTAGCGTAATCCTTAGCGCTTCGGCTCTATCAAAACTTGATAGGCGCCACAATTGGAGGTTCAACACTTACCTCGAGACTGGAGGAGTTCATCGCGTCTACAAGAGAACGTCCGTGCCTCAAGACTTGGCAGTCTCATTCCGTCACAACAACAGTCTCGCAATCACCAAGTTGAGGCAGGCTTGCACCTACGATTTGAGAAGCTATCACATCCACCTACCTTCAGATGCAATAAGAGCAACATCGCCAACGATTCCTCACCATGTCCAACCTTCCACCTCCACCGCCTCCAGGATGGGGAGCGAAACCTCCTTCGATGTCCTCAGCTCCACCTCCACCTGGCTACCAACCACCTCTAGACCCCCAAGCCGCCAAATTCGCACAGAAAAAGAAGGAATGGCTTCGATTCCAGCGCAACCGCTTCGGCGAGAAACGCAAGGGAGGTTTTGTCGAGACACAAAAGGCAGATATGCCACCGGAGCATTTACGGAAAATCGTCAAGGACATAGGAGACGTGTCGCAGAAGAAATTCAGCAGCGACAAGCGGAGTTATCTGGGCGCTCTGAAGTTCATGCCACATGCGGTTCTGAAGCTTTTAGAGAATATGCCTATGCCTTGGGAGTCGTCAAGGGAGGTCAAGGTGCTGTATCATGTGAATGGGTGTTTGACGATGGTCAACGAGGTTCCAAGGGTTATTGAACCGGTGTTTCACGCGCAGTGGGCAGCGATGTGGGTTTGCATGCGGAGAGAAAAGAGTGATAGGAGACATTTCAAGAGGATGAGGTTCCCGCCCTTTGATGATGAAGAGCCGCCCTTGTCGTGGTCGGAAAATATCGAGGATGTGGAGCCTCTGGAGCCTATACAGATGGAGCTTGATGAGGTTGAGGATGGTCCAGTTTACGAATGGTTCTACGAACATCGACCGCTACTGGATACACCTCATGTCAACGGTCCGAGCTACAAAGAGTGGAACTTGTCACTTCCTCAGATGGCAACACTTTACCGGCTGAGTCATCAGCTCCTGAGTGATCTCGTCGACAAGAACTACTTCCACATGTTCGACCTAAATAGCTTCTTAACAGCGAAAGCTTTAAACGTCGCTATTCCCGGTGGTCCAAGGTTCGAGCCTCTTTACAAGGACGTCGATCCTAACGACGAGGACTTCGGAGAATTCAATGCCATCGACCGCATCATCTTCCGTGCGCCAATCAGGACGGAGTACCGTGTCGCTTTCCCTTTCCTTTACAATTCCCTTCCTCGAAGCGTCAAGCTCTCTTGGTACTCATATCCACAAGTGGTCTACGTGCGCGCTGAGGACCCAAGTCTTCCTGCCTTCTATTTTGATCCTGTCATCAACCCGATATCTTCTCGCTCCGTAGCACCAAAGAACATTACAGTCAGTCATGAAGATGAGATATTTGGTTATGGTAACAATGAGGATGAGGAATTTACGTTGCCTGGCAAGATGGAGCCTTTTCTGGCGGACGAGGAACTTTATACGAGTGAAACTTCATCTGCTATTGCTCTCTGGTGGGCACCCTTCCCTTTCGATCGTCGTTCGGGACGTATGGTACGCGCCCAAGATGTGCCGCTGGTAAAGCAATGGTATCTGGAGCACTGCCCGCAGGGCCAGCCGGTCAAAGTCCGCGTGTCGTATCAAAAACTACTTAAGACTTATGTATTAAATGAGCTGCACAAGAAGAAGCCGAAGGTGCAGAACAAGCAGAATTTAATGAGGTCACTTCGAACCACTAAGTTCTTCCAACAGACCACGATTGATTGGGTTGAAGCGGGCCTCCAGGTTTGCCGTCAAGGCTTCAACATGCTCAATCTGCTCATCCATCGGAAGAATCTGACCTACTTGCACTTGGATTACAACTTTAACCTTAAGCCTGTGAAAACGTTGACGACAAAGGAGCGAAAGAAGTCCCGGTTTGGAAATGCGTTCCATCTGATGCGGGAAATTCTACGTCTGACCAAACTGATCGTCGATGCTCAAGTTCAATATCGTCTTGGCAACATTGACGCTTTCCAACTGGCGGACGGGATTCTTTACGCTTTCAATCACGTTGGACAGCTAACAGGCATGTATCGTTACAAGTACAAGCTCATGCATCAGATCCGGTCGTGCAAAGACTTGAAGCATCTCATCTACTATCGCTTCAACTCAGGTCCAGTAGGTAAAGGTCCAGGATGCGGTTTCTGGGCACCAGCATGGAGGGTGTGGCTGTTCTTCATGAGAGGCATCATTCCGTTGCTTGAGAGATGGCTTGGAAACTTGCTATCAAGGCAATTCGAGGGTCGACATAGCAAGGGTGTAGCAAAGACGGTAACGAAGCAAAGAGTCGAGTCACATTTTGATCTTGAGCTTCGGGCTTCAGTCATGGCCGATTTGATGGACATGATGCCCGAGGGTATCAAGCAGAGTAAGGTCAACACGGTATTGCAGCATTTGTCCGAGGCGTGGAGATGCTGGAAGAGTAATATCCCCTGGAAAGTGCCTGGTCTACCTGCACCTATCGAGAATATCATCTTAAGATACGTCAAGAGCAAGGCGGATTGGTGGATATCTGTCGCACATTACAACCGTGAACGTATAAGAAGAGGGGCAACAGTCGATAAAACTGTAGCGAAGAAGAACCTGGGGCGACTTACTCGGCTGTGGCTGAAAGCTGAGCAGGAGCGCCAGCACAACTACATGAAAGACGGTCCTTATGTTTCTTCTGAGGAGGCAGTTGCGATTTATACCACTACCGTTCATTGGCTCGAGTCAAGGAAGTACTCTCCAATACCCTTCCCGGCTGTCTCATACAAGCACGACACAAAGATCTTAATCTTGGCTCTTGAACGACTGAGGGAGGCTTACTCTGTGAAAGGTCGTCTAAATCAGAGCCAGAGAGAAGAGCTCGCTCTTATTGAGCAAGCTTACGATTCTCCTGGAACGACCCTTACTCGGATCAAGCGCTTCCTGCTTACTCAACGAGCCTTCAAAGAAGTTGGTATTGATATGAATGACAATTATAGTAGTATCAATCCTGTCTACGACATTGAGCCAATAGAGAAGATAACGGACGCTTATTTGGATCAATACTTGTGGTACCAAGCAGACCAGCGTCACTTGTTTCCTGCTTGGATCAAGCCTTCGGATTCTGAGGTGCCGCCGCTCCTGACTTATAAGTGGGCTCAAGGTATCAACAATCTCAGTAATGTGTGGGAGACTGCAGATGGAGAGTGTAACGTTATGATTGAGACACAGCTTTCGAAGGTGTACGAGAAGATAGATCTTACATTGCTGAATCGTCTTATGCGCCTGATCATGGATCACAATCTTGCTGATTACATCTCGTCGAAAAACAATGTGCAGCTCAACTACAAGGACATGAACCACACCAACAGCTATGGAATGATTAGAGGTTTACAATTCTCGGCCTTCGTTTTCCAGTATTATGGATTGGTGCTTGACCTTCTTCTGCTTGGTCTGCAGCGCGCCAGCGAGATTGCAGGTCCTCCACAGAGTCCAAACGACTTCCTACAATTTCGCGACCGTGCTTCTGAGACTAGACACCCAATTCGACTGTATACAAGATACATTGATCGTATTTGGGTCTTCTTAAGATTCTCTGCCGATGAGTCGAGAGACCTCATCCAGCGGTTCTTGACTGAACAACCAGATCCGAACTTCGAGAATGTAATCGGATATCGCAACAAGAAATGCTGGCCTCGAGATTCTAGGATGAGACTGATGAGGCACGATGTCAATCTTGGACGGGCCGTGTTCTGGGATTTGAAGAACAGATTACCTAGATCGATCACGACCATTGAGTGGGACGATACCTTTGCAAGTGTCTACAGTAGGGACAACCCGAACTTGTTATTCTCAATGTGTGGATTCGAAGTCCGTATATTGCCCAAGATACGCAACACTAACGAGGAGTTCCCCGTGAAGGATAGCGTCTGGTCTCTCGTGGACAATACGACCAAAGAGCGGACTGCTCATGCATTCTTGCAGGTCACAGAAGAGGACATACAAAAGTTCAACAATCGCATCCGGCAAATCCTCATGTCGTCAGGCTCTACCACGTTCACAAAGATTGCCAACAAATGGAATACCAGTCTAATCGCACTATTCACATACTACCGAGAAGCTGCTGTATCCACTGTAAATTTACTTGACACCATTGTCAAGTGTGAAACTAAGATACAAACCCGTGTTAAGATTGGCTTAAACTCTAAGATGCCTTCCAGGTTTCCGCCTGCTGTATTCTACACGCCCAAGGAATTGGGTGGTCTTGGTATGATCTCCGGTTCGCATATCCTCATTCCTACGAGCGACAAGCGATGGTCAAAGCAGACCGATACTGGCGTCACGCATTACCGTTCGGGAATGAGCCATGATGAGGAAACGCTTATCCCTAACATCTTCCGCTATATCATTCCTTGGGAGGCAGAGTTCATTGACTCTCAGCGTGTCTGGACAGAGTATTCGCAGAAACGTCAGGAAGCCAATCAACAAAATCGTCGATTGACTCTCGAGGATCTGGAGGACAGCTGGGATCGTGGTCTTCCACGTATCAATACGCTTTTCCAGAAAGACAGGAGTACCTTGAGCTTCGATAAAGGCTTTAGGGCCCGGACTGAGTTCAAGACGTATCAGTTAATGAAGAGCAACCCCTTCTGGTGGACAAGCCAGAGGCACGACGGCAAACTGTGGAATCTGAATGCCTATCGAACGGATGTCATTCAGGCACTTGGTGGTGTTGAAACAATCCTCGAGCACACGCTGTTCAAAGCTACCGCTTTCCCCTCATGGGAAGGTCTTTTTTGGGAAAAAGCATCTGGTTTCGAGGAGTCCATGAAATTCAAGAAGCTTACCAATGCCCAACGTTCAGGTCTTAATCAAATTCCAAACCGACGCTTCACACTGTGGTGGTCGCCAACAATCAATCGCGCCAACGTATACGTGGGTTTCCAAGTACAACTGGATTTGACCGGAATCTTCTTGCACGGCAAGATCCCAACCCTTAAGATCTCCTTGATCCAGATTTTCCGTGCGCATTTGTGGCAGAAGATTCACGAGTCTGTCGTCATGGATTTGTGTCAGGTCTTCGATCAAGAGCTGGATCAGCTAGGTATCGAGACTGTACAGAAGGAGACGATTCATCCCAGGAAGTCGTACAAGATGAACAGCTCCTGTGCAGACATCCTACTTTTTGCAACCCACAAGTGGAATGTTACGAGACCGTCGATACTGTTTGACACGAAGGATATTACGGAGCCCACGACTACCAACAAGTTCTGGATCGATGTTCAGCTTCGATATGGCGATTACGACTCTCACGATATCGAGAGGTATGTGCGCGCGAAGTACCTAGATTACACGACAGACAGCATGAGTATCTACCCATCCGCGACCGGTCTGATGATTGGTATCGATCTCGCTTACAACCTTTACTCGGCATATGGGCAGTATTTCCCAGGTCTGAAGACTCTTGTTCAACAGGCCATGGCGAAGATTATGAAAGCTAACCCAGCCCTCTATGTTCTGCGGGAGCGTATTCGAAAAGGTCTTCAGCTGTATGCATCAGAGAGCAATCAAGAGTTCCTCAACTCGCAGAACTACTCGGAGCTGTTCAGTAACCAGATCCAGCTATTCATTGATGACACTAACGTCTACCGAGTTACAATTCATAAGACATTCGAAGGCAACCTGACTACAAAGCCAATCAACGGAGCAATCTTCATATTCAACCCGAGAACGGGACAGCTGTTCCTCAAGATCATCCACACCAGCGTTTGGGCTGGTCAAAAGCGTCTGGGACAATTGGCGAAGTGGAAGACTGCAGAAGAAGTGGCAGCGTTGATTCGGTCTCTGCCAGTCGAGGAACAGCCAAAGCAGCTGATTGTTACGAGAAAGGGTTTGCTCGATCCTCTGGAAGTGCATCTGCTGGATTTCCCTAACATATCGATTCGAGCTTCGGAGCTCCAGTTACCCTTCCAAGCTGCGATGAAGGTCGAGAAGCTGGGTGACATGATCCTTCGTGCTACTGAACCAAAGATGATGCTCTTCAATCTATATGATGAATGGCTTAAGACTATCTCGTCTTATACTGCCTTCTCCAGACTTATTCTCATCCTTCGTGCGTTGCATGTCAATCAAGATAAGACGAAGTTGCTGTTGAGGCCTGATAAGACTGTGATTACGAAGGAGCATCACATCTGGCCTACGCTCTCTGATGAGGATTGGATCAAAGTTGAAGTGCAACTCCGAGATCTGATTCTCAACGATTACGGCAAGAAGAACAATGTCAATACGTCCAGCTTGACTAGTAGCGAAGTCCGGGATATTATCCTGGGTATGGAAATCAGCGCACCGTCAATGCAACGCCAGCAAGCAGCCGAGATTGAAAAGCAGCAACAAGAGCAGCAGCAGCTCACAGCTGTCACCACCAAAACTCAAAATGTCCATGGCGAAGATATCATTGTCACGACCACCTCCCAATTCGAGCAGCAATCCTTCGCCTCCAAGACGGAATGGCGTACTCGAGCCATCGCCACGTCCAACCTCCGCACCCGTGCCAACAACATCTACGTCTCTTCCGACGACATTCGCGAAGACGGTCACTACACCTACATCATGCCCAAGAACATCCTTAAGCGCTTCATCACTATCGCCGATCTCCGCGTCCAAGTAGCCGGCTACCTCTACGGCAGCTCCCCACCGGATAACAATGAGATCAAAGAAGTCCGCACCATCGTCATGATCCCCCAAGTCGGTAATACCCGCGATGTGCAGCTCCCGCAACAACTTCCTCAGCACCCCCAGCTTGCAGCTATGGAACCTTTGGGTGTCATACATACTGTGTCTGGCAACGAACCCCCTTACATGACTGCGTCAGACGTAACTCAGCACGCCCGCCTTATGGCCGCGCACCCAAGCTGGGACAAGAAAACTGTTACCATGACCGTCTCCTTCACGCCCGGCTCCGTCTCTCTAGCGTCGTGGGCGCTAACGCCCAATGGCTACAAATGGGGCGCAGAGAACAAAGATATGAGCAGCGAGCAGCCGCAGGGATTTTCGACGAGTATGGGGGAGAAGTGCCAGCTGTTGTTGAGTGATAAGATTAGAGGATACTTCTTGGTGCCTGAGGGTAATTTGTGGAATTACAGTTTCATGGGGAGTAGTTTCGGGAGCGTAGAGAAGAAGGGGGTGTTTGTTAAGATGGATACGCCATTGGTGAGTTATTATGGATCATTTCCTAGCCACAGACTTGAGCCTCTGCTAAATTGTTGCTATAGCCTTTCTATGCGGATCAGCATCGACCGTTGCATTTCCAGAATTTCGCGGAGCTCGAGGACATTTGGGTGGATAGGACAGACAATTTTGCGTGAGAGTTCAAAGGACGGTCAAATACTTACCGTTATAACACCAAGCAGCATCTTCCGAGCAGCAAAGGAGGTATAGGCTGGCGTTTGGGTGTACTGAGTACTCGAGGTGTACGACTTCGGGGAAGGGACAATAGTTGATGGTGTAGAGAGTACGCTCTGTGTATACTGTAGCTACGGAGTAGCGTAGGTAATAGGTATACCTATCCATTGTATCGATGAAATCAACCCCTACACGTAAACCAATTCTATGTGGCAAAGTGAGGCAGTAGTCTGATGTCCGATTTCCCCACAAACCTAAGGTAAGTAAGAGTCCAGTGTCATTGGTCGTTGCTTCATGTTGCCAAAAGGGGTACAGAGTAAGGTATTTATACAGTACCCCGCCTCCCGCCGATTGGAAACGGCGCCAATCAGGGCAAGCTCTTGAGTCTTGATGGTGACAACGGCACTCGGGTATCAAATACTCTCCAAGTACCGCGCAGATAGCTATGACAGCATAGTCAACCACCTATTCGAGCTATGATCTCTACTTTAGCCGGAGAGAACTGTCTGTTCGTTTTTACTGAGGCTTGATGAAGGTACTATTTGGTGCAACAATGAGCTTCTTTTATTGAAACAATTGGGACGTCGTTAACATTTCGAATGTACAGTAACAGAAAGGCCATGATGGCCGGCGAACGGACTCCGTTACTGCAAACGGTGGTCGTTGCTCCCCAGCGGCAGCGTTACACTCACAGCACGATTCGACGCTTTTGTACAGTTGCTCTCGCCAGTACCCTCGTTGTTATCGTTATACTATTCCTCCTCCCAGCGGAATGGCTGCAAGGAGGCAGGGAGGACACCTCTACAGACCTCCCCGGAAAATCACCGTATCCGCACTCGGGGTGGCCCCAAAGCGAGGGTCTGTCGTACAAGGAGCTGCAGGAGGTTCTACAAAGAACGCCCCAAGAAGACAAGGCTAGGGAATGGAGCCAGTACTACACTGCTGGGCCCCATCTAGCAGGGAAGAATCTCAGTCAAGCCCTATGGACAAGAGAGCGGTGGCAGGAATTCGGCGTTCAGGGCTCCAGCATTGTGTCGTACGACGTCTATGTGAACTACCCAACCGGTCATCGATTGGCGTTGCTAGAAAAACCGAACAAGAGCAAAGGGAATCTGGGAACGCGAACTGTGAAGACAGACAGTATAACTGAATACAAGGTCAAATACGAATGCAGTATGGCAGAAGATGTTTTGGATGAAGATCCGACTAGTGGAATGGACAATCGCATCCCAACGTTTCATGGATATTCCGCAAGTGGTAATGTGACCGCACAATTTGTCTATGTGAATTTCGGCACATATCGAGATTTCGAGGATCTGGTAAAAGCAAACGTTAGCCTAGAGGGCAAAATCGCCATTGCGAAGTATGGTCGTATCTTTAGAGGGCTTAAGGTCAAGAGAGCGCAAGAGCTTGGCATGATTGGTACTGTCGTCTATACTGATCCTCAGGAGGACGGAGAGATCACGGAAGAGAATGGATACAAGACTTATCCTAACGGTCCTGCAAGGAATCCTAGCAGCGTCCAGCGAGGCAGCGTGCAATTCCTGAGTAAGCACATTTAAAAGATGAGAAGAATTCGAAGCCTACTGATGATTGCAGGCGTAGCTCCTGGAGATCCGACAACCCCAGGTTATCCATCAAAGCCAGGCGTGCCTCGCCAGGAGGTTGATCATGCCATTCCTAGTATTCCTTCGGTTCCCATCTCCTACACAGATGCCCTTCCAATTCTGAAAGCCCTGAACGGCCATGGCCCAAAAGCGTCAGACTTTAACAAATACTGGCATGGTGGTGGTCTCGGATATAAAGGCGTCGAATATTATATTGGGCCTTCCCCTGCAGATCTCGTACTCAATCTGGTCAACGAGCAAGACTACATAACAACTCCGATGTGGAATGTCATTGGTGTCATCAACGGCACTCTTCCAGATGAAGTCGTTGTACTTGGAAACCACCGAGATGCTTGGGTTGCTGGTGGCGCTGGTGACCCAAATAGCGGCTCAGCTGCTATGAATGAAGTCGTACGAAGCTTCGGCACCGCCCTTGCAAAAGGTTGGAAGCCCCTGCGCACGATCGTATTTGCCAGCTGGGACGGGGAAGAATACGGCCTTATTGGATCCACCGAATGGGTCGAGGAATACCTCCCCTGGCTCTCAAAGTCTGCAATCGCCTACCTTAATGTCGACGTCGGCACCCGCGGCCCACAGTTCTCCGCCTCCGCCTCTCCACTTCTCAACAAAGCCCTCTACGAAGCCACCTCCCTTGTTCAATCGCCCAACCAAACCATCAAAGGTCAGACCATCCGTGATCTCTGGAACGGCCATATCGGCACCATGGGCTCCGGCTCCGACTTCACCGCCTTTCAGGACTTTGCCGGCATCCCCAGTGTCGACCTGGGCTTTGGTCCTTCCACTAACAGCGCTGTTTACCATTACCACTCCAACTACGACAGCTTCGCCTGGATGAATAACTTCGGTGATCCGGAATGGCACTACCATGTGGCCATCACAAAAGTCTGGGCTCTGTTTGCTGCTTCTCTAATTGAAAATCCCGTCCTCCACCTTAACGCCACTGACTACGCCACGGGGCTCGCATCCTACCTTGACTCGGTCAAGAAAACCGCTACAGACTCTGCGCACCCAAGCATGCAATCCCTCTCCTTCCCCCTCCTCGACCGCGCCATCTCCTCCTTCCACACCACCGCCACCACCTTCGACGCCCACGCCGCTTCCTTGGCGGTTTCAATCGACGAGAGAGTGCCGTGGTGGAAATGGTGGCAGAAAGTGAAGTTATATTACGAAGTCCGCAATGTAAACGACAAGTACAAGTACCTCGAGCGGCAGTTTTTGCATCCCGAAGGCCTAGATGGGAGGACTTGGTTCAAGCATGTTGTTTTTGCGCCGGGGATTTGGACGGGGTATGCGGGGGCGACGTTTCCGGGGATTACTGAGAGTATTGAGAGGGGGGATCGGGCAGGGATAGATGTGAGTTTTGGAAGTTTCTTCCTCGCCTAATCTCAATCGAGTTGCTGACGGCATGAATTTTTTGCAGCGATGGACAAATATTATCAAGAGAAATATCGATGCCGCGACGGAGTGGCTCAAGTTGAAATGAATACCATTTTTGTTACGCTCTCATATTATCCCATATCTCTACCTATTCTATACTCATCGCCCCCTAGCCCCAACCCTGCAAACCCCACCTCTCAACCTCCCCCCTCTTTCCCATCCCATCCCATCCCTCACCAGCGGCGCTTCTGTCCTACCAACAACCCGGCGAACAAAAGCCCAAGGCAAACCCAAACGCGGCAATGGGTAGCTACGTACTCGGACTAAAAGGACTTTTTTAAAGCCTAAAATCCCAACTCCCTACCCCCCTCCTCGTCCTATGTACAGTAAATCCCCCTTTTCCCCCAAAAAGAAAAACTCAATCCCACCCCCCACTTTCCCGCCTGACACCAAAAAGAAACCCTGTAAAGAACGTGATATTCCTCCCCCCAACCCCACCCCCCCCCTTCCAAAAAAAAACAAAAACCCAAAAGGAACTCGCAAAAGAATCCCCTTTCCCCCTTTTCCCCACCCTCCTCCCTCTTTGCTCTCTCCACCCCACCCGCCAAACCCCCTTACCTATTGCCAGCGCGCGCCGACGGTCCCCTTCACGCCTTGAAGATTACCTCCTGCCCTGTGTTTTTAGGTGGCTGTATATACGATACGAGGTATATATGTACCCAAGCGGTGGGTAAAGTGGTGGGTTCCTGAGGATTTACTCGTAGCTACTTCGGGGGGGGTCTTGCGGGGTTGATAGAGGGTGGGATGGATGGATGGGTGGATGGATGGATGGATGATGGATGTGGTTTAGGGAGTGAAGGGATGGGTTTGCGGTGTGAGGGTGTGAGGTATGAGAGAGATGTGGAGATGTGAGGGGTTGATATGACTAGGGTACTCGTGTTCGGAAATTGGGGTTTGGGCAGATGTAATAATGGATACTGTTCGGTGACTGGACATGATCCGAATTGATCATTGTCAATTGGGTCGAAAACGACCAAAGCAATATCGTGCAATACCATCAGCTCGCTCGCCACGCACCCATTCAAATCTTATCCGCCGTGTTGAAATCCACCAACGCCTCCACCAACCTCGCACTCATCGTCTTCTCGCCCTCCCTGACCCAAACCCTCGGGTCGTAGTAGCTCTTATTTGGCTTATCCTCGCCATCGGGATTGCCCACCTGCTTCATTAAGTAGTCCTTCTTCTTGAGCACATAGTCTCTGATGCCCATAAGGTAGGCGTATTGCAGGTCGGTGTCGAGGTTGACTTTGACGACGCCGTGGCTGATGGCTTGCTGGTATTCCTGCTTGGAGGAGCCGGAGCCGCCGTGGAAGACGAGGAAGACCGGTTTTTCTTCCGAGGAGGAGGTTTGGTCCTTGACGTATTTTTGGTCTGGGAGGGGAATGGAGGGGTTAATTGAAGGGGTGTTTTCGGGGTTTTCAGAGGGCTTACGCTTTCCGAGGAGCTCGGGGTGGAGGCGGACGTTTCCGGGTTTGTAGACGCCGTGGACGTTGCCGAAGCCTGAGGATGTTAGTGTTTGATAATCATTATATCTGGGTGTGTTAATTACCGGCAGCGATGGAGAAATAGGGGCTAATCTTGCTGAGGGTGCTCTGGATGTTGTAGATGTCTTCGGGTTGGGTGTACAGAGAGTTGTTGTCCACATTCTCATTGTTTACGCCGTCTTCTTCTCCGCCAGTAATGCCAATTTCCTACATTTTCTTTCAGTAACGGCCTCCCTCCTCGACTATGTCGTTCACCTACCATCTCCAGCCATTGTTTCATGGGCGCCGCTCTCTTCAAGTATTTGGCAGTCGTTTGGATATTCCAATCGACCTCCTCTTCCGACAAATCGATCATGTGGCTAGAGAACAATGGCTCGTCGTGCGCTTTGAAATACTTCTCATCTTCGTCCATCATGCCTATGCGATCGGGTAAGCCCTCGTTCAGTAGCTCTTTCTTTTTTTGATAGGAGCATACCATCCAGCCATGGGAGTAGCTTCTTCGCACAGTGGTCGGTATGAAGAACGACTGGAATGCCTGCCATCTTGCGTCAGCAATTCTATGCTGCATTCTCTCGGAGAGGGTTAGTCGAACCGTAAGTTGGGGCAATGGCGCGAATGTACTGTGCACCAGCTATAGCCCCAGCAATTGACGCCGACTGGTCCTTGTTGGCGACACCCTTGCCGGCAAAGTATGCAGCCCCACCCTGAGACATCTGTAAGATGATTGGGGCCTTTTTATCCCGGGCAGCCTCGAGGGCGGCGACGACGGTTGAGGAGGAGGTGACATTGACGGCAGGGATAGCAAATTCATGCTGCTGGGCATACTTGAAGAGTTTCCTGACGTCCTCGCCAACAATCACACCGGTCTTTCGGTCCAGTACGCTTTGAGCCCCCATATTGTTGGTAGTTTAGCGAAAATGGTTCCTAACGGTTGCAGTAAGAACGAGTCTTTTGGAGATGTCGATTGTTCACAATCTGTATCATATGTCGAGCGTTGGAGGATTGATTCTTAAGTAAAGCACGACCGTCAAAAGAAATTATGGAATTGATACAAACTAGAGAGTATCTTTAGGGCCAGTGGTCTGGTGGGGCAATTTCTACGGGGACCGAAGCCTCGGGGAATATGGCGGAAAGTCAACAGGAGAATGTATCTTGAGACCGATGCCTTAGAGACTGGAAATCGAAATCTACGGTAGCTCGCCGCCTGTATGGATAGGGCAGATACTCTATATCATGAGTAGGAGTCCAAACTTCCTTCTAAGTACTCGTCGACTCGGTTGACGACATCCCACATGACATTCGGCTAGAGAACTCAGTGTGAGATCATAAGATGTGCCACTCACGTTGAACCCAAGATTCTAAACCATCTGATCCTACCTTAGAGGCATCGTATCTGATATATGGCGGTTTGACGGTAGCCGGGAAAATGTGAGCACTTCAACTTCGATTGAAGCGGATTAATCTCCGCTTTCGATGTTTTCCGCGTAATGGACGGTTAGGGTTAGGTCATCGTGGAATCGAAATGATAGCATACGGGGTAGATATCTTCTATCAACCTGTCTAGGAACGCCTAGCTGTATCAGAAATTCCCTGTCAATGCCCCTCATGATGTTAGCCTGCCCATGTACCCTTTCATAAACCACAGATCACGTCGTACTACCCACCATGCTCACGTATTTGGTCCCTTCCCGATACCGGAGCATACCTCGAAACCCAATTCAAGAGTAAGATGCTCCGCCAGCTCCATACCCACTCCTGGTCTGTCCTAACCCATTGCTGAGTTTCCCACCACCCCCTGGTCCAACGGCCTCCCTCAAGCCTAATGGACTGGACATCCTCCTCTCAATCCGTCCCAACCTTGCACCACCGCTGTGGCTCACTGTCTTTGAAAGGCGGACTGAGGACACCACTCCCTCGGCTTCAGCGGCGAAGCCATCATCAAGCTCCTCTTCCGGACTCGTCGCTTCTTGGATGGCTATTGGCGAAGACCTCTCATTTCCTGATGGTCCGTCTACACGAGATATCAGGTTTTCGTCTTCATCTTCGGATTCGGAATCTTCAGCTCCACCGAACCCTTCCATCTCGACAAGCCACCAAACAGGCACCGAACCTAACACGGCGAACGCCGCCAGAATCCACCACGGCAGGATCACGTAGCCTTTATCTAGACCTACACTAAACGTCCACCCCCCTACTGCTGGCCCGGTCGCTCTCCCTATGGCACTAAAGCTTGTCGCGACTCCATTGAGGGTCCCTAAGATCCTAAGGCTGACAGCGCTATTCGTGAGGAGAATGGTAGTGCAAGGGAAAGCGAAGATAGCTGCCCCGCATTTCAATAGCATGACAAGGAACATAGCAATTTGCTGAGCCGCAGGCGTTGGGAGGAGGGCCGTGAAGGGCGTGACAATGTAGACGATCGGGAACGTTAGCGTGCAAACGCGGAGGCAATTGAGGACACCGTAGTATCTTGCCAACGGTGGAAAGGCCGCGAATTGGATTATCATCCCACAGATTCCGTAAAGAGTGAATAGTAGACCGATGCGGTCTGCGTCTATGCCAAAGCCACCAGTGAACTTGAAGGGAAAGCGGACATTAGGATCGGCTCGTCGGTTCTCTTGCCGGGGGTAGTGCATGAAAATTGGGAGAAGTTGGTCGAAGGCCACAGAGTGGAGTGCAAGAAGGCTGTATGTAAGAAGGTTGATGTTGGATTGGCGGGAGAAGACCTAGAGAGGGGGTGAGTTCTTAAGGCTTTTATAAAATAAAGGAATCATAGGAAAACATCATTGGAAAGGTCTAGTACAACATGGTAGGATGATAAGTACCTCTCGATATGTTGGAGGAGACTGCTTGGCCGTCTTCGGTTCGAATGCACAGTCAGAGTCCCCAGTCATTGTAAACCCTGAGGATATACGGGAATGCTTGAGCAGGGAGGATGCTTGCTCGTCATGACGCTGCCATTTCGATTTCTTTTGCCTTCGTACAATTAGTCGTACTAGAAGCTTTCCAAGCACTCGGCCGTAATCACGCCGGTGTCTTTTGGATTCCAGCGTTTCCTTTAGAAACAAGATCCCCGCAGAGAGACCAACGAGGAAGAACATGCTAGCCACTAAGTTTGGCAATGCAAATGGAAAGGTTTTGAAAAACTTGATGTTTCCGAAGACTTCAGGATATCTTGTGGCAGGATCGGCAAGTGCACCACCAAATCCAGGACCGAATATGCTTCCTATAGTCCAGACAAGGGGCATGATTGAGAATGCTTTAGGTTGTAGTTCTTTCCAGGGCACCATCTCCGCTACAGTTGTTCTGATGATTCCAACGTTCCCATTGCCCGCCCCAGCAAGACATCTAGCGACGATTGCCCAAGACAAGGAACGTGAGAGTCCAAATAGAACGCTTGTGAGCATTGTACAAATCATGCCAGCTAAAATAACGGGCTTTCGGCCAAAGCGATCAGACGCCCGGCCCCAGGCAATACCGGTAACAGCTTGGCTTAAAGAGAAGACTGCGGAGGTTATTCCGGCCCATCTGGCGACTTTGTTCTTGGGAACACCGAAGCTCTCAATCATCTGGGGTAAATATGGGAATATATTTGATAATGCCAGAGGTTCTGAAAAGCGGCAAATAGAAAGTATAAGGAGTTGCTGTACAGGCAGCTTTGGCTGCTTGCGTGACTTGCCCATTGCCTTATAATTCGGCGAGAGTGGATCTAGTACTGTATTAAGTGTTTTAGGACAAGTCTCTGCACGCCATCCTCTGTATATGCCTTCCGTAAAGATTCAGCCCTTCCACTTTTGTGCTTAGGGTGAGGAATCAGCGAAGATCCACTCGACGCTCGAGTGGATCTGAGAAACACGAAGAGTCATATCACATGACATCGAGCCCGTTGTGGATAAGACGGCAAGAAGGTACCCCCCACTTAGGCAGGTACCAGTACGGAAAGTCCATACGCTCCAAAGCGGAATTATCGATGATACTTGGAACGAACATTTGGTTCTAGTCTTGTGCCTAAGAGCGTCAGCTATTGGGCAGACAGGCTCACACCTTACGCGGGACCTTGATAACATAGAAAAGTGAGGTCGAGGAGAGATAGTCGCTCGGCCCCAGGATTCAGACTGAGGCTCAAACTAATCTCGATGCGGTTGGTTTTGGCACTAGTCGCGATCACTTTCAAATGCCTGTAACCTCAGCGAAAAAAAGACTGGACCTTCACCTTAGGTCAACCCAACACCCCAACCCACCATCACTCTGCGATTAACACTGGAGAGGTCCGGTCGCAGCTGTGGATGTACTGTTGATGTCCATGTTGATCTCATAATCTTCAGGTTCGCAAGGTGGACGGGGCGCGTGTTTCAAGTGTGCTGCCCCTAGGTCGAGGCAAAATCGATCAACTCAGTCTTCCTCAAGCGCTCATTTTCGGTCATTACATCCGTAGCTATGGCGAACTACGAGAGACCCTACGATGATGGATACCTTGATGACGAAGACGAGGGCATCACGGCCGAGGACTGTTGGACGGTCATTTCCTCCTTCTTTGACACCAAAGGCCTGGTCTCGCAACAGCTGGACTCGTTCGATGAGTTTGTTTCGACCACTATGCAGGAGCTAGTTGAGGAGAATTCACTCCTCACCCTCGACCAGAATGCGCCAGCGTCAGAGGATGAGTCGGACCCAATAGTCTTGAGGAGATACGAGATCAAATTTGGGACTGTTCTTCTCTCACGACCAGCCATGACGGAAGGTGACGGAAGTACCAGTGCTATGCTGCCACAGGAAGCGCGTCTGCGAAATCTCACATACTCGAGCCCTCTGTACCTCGAAATGACAAAAAAGGTCACAGTAGCGCGAGAACGACCTATTGAAGAACCCAGCCAAGAGGACGGTGCCGAGCTGGACCTGGATACCCAGAAACCAAATGGAGGCACATATCTACACTGGGAGAATGAAGATGGCACAGAGGAGGATGAGGAACCTACAAAGGTCTTTGTCGGCAAGCTTCCGATAATGCTCAAGTCCAAATACTGCATCTTGAAGGATTTAACCGAAGCCGAACTGTATAACTGGAACGAATGTCCCTACGACCAAGGTGGATACTTTATAATAAATGGTAGCGAGAAGGTACTCATTGCGCAGGAGCGAAGTGCAGCCAACATCGTACAAGTCTTCAAGAAGACGCAGAGCCCAACTCCATACGTTGCTGAGATTCGTAGCGCTGTTGAAAAGGGCTCGAGGTTGATATCAAGCATGACGATCAAACTGTTCGCAAAGGGCGAGGGAGCGAAAGGCGGGTTCGGCCAGACTATCAAGGCAAACTTGCCATACATCAAAGGCGACGTTCCTATCGCCATCGTCTTTCGGGCACTAGGCGTTGTGTCTGACGAAGATATTCTAAACCACATTTGCTACGATCGCAATGATACCCAGATGTTGGAAATGCTCAAGCCTTGTATTGAAGAAGCCTTTGTAATTCAGGATCGAGAGGTAGCCCTTGACTTCATTGGTAAGCGTGGAAGCTCCCAAGGTGTCACGCGGGATAAGCGTATAAAATATGCTCGCGATATCATGCAAAAGGAACTGCTACCGCATATATCGCAAGTTGAAGGCAGCGAGACACGAAAGGCATTCTTCCTAGGTTACATGGTCCATCGTATGCTACAGTGTGCGCTTGGTAGGAGAGAAGTCGATGACCGAGACCATTTCGGGAAGAAACGTTTAGATCTCGCTGGCCCTCTGCTCGCTGGCCTATTCAGGATGCTGTTCAATAAATTGACCAAGGACGTCTATAAATACCTGCAAAAGTGTGTCGAGAGCAATCGCGAATTCAATCTTACCTTAGGTGTCAAATCTACGACGCTAACGAACGGTCTCAAGTACTCGCTGGCAACTGGCAATTGGGGTGATCAGAAGAAAGCTGCATCTTCAAAAGCTGGTGTCTCGCAGGTGCTTAACCGCTACACCTTTGCTTCTACATTATCACATCTACGACGTACCAATACGCCTATTGGCCGTGACGGCAAAATAGCAAAACCACGACAGCTGCATAACACTCATTGGGGTCTGGTCTGCCCGGCTGAAACGCCAGAGGGACAAGCCTGTGGGCTCGTGAAAAATCTTGCGCTGATGTGTTACATTACGGTTGGGACGCCAAGCGAACCCATCATCGACTTTATGATACAGCGCAATATGGAAGTACTTGAAGAATACGAGCCCCTTCGCTCCCCGAACGCGACTAAGGTCTTTGTCAATGGTGTATGGGTTGGTGTTCATCGGGACCCCGCTCATCTTGTTAGTACGGTGCTGAATTTGCGACGACATCATATGATTTCCCACGAAGTTAGTTTGGTGCGTGATATTCGAGATCGTGAATTCAAGATCTTTACCGATGCTGGAAGAGTTTGCCGACCGCTCTTTGTAATAGACAACGACCCCAAAAGTTCTAATCGTGGCAACCTTGTGTTGACGAAGGAGCATGTCCAAAAGCTTGAGGATGATAGAGAAATTATAGCGTCAACGGATCCTGAAGAGAGAGTAGCCAAGTTTATGGGCTGGGAAGGGTTGGTCCATCAAGGGGTGGTGGAGTATGTAGATGCGGAAGAGGAAGAAACTGTCATGATTGTCATGACACCAGAAGATCTCGAGATATCAAGGCAAATTCAAGCCGGATTTGTACTGCCCGATCCATCCATCGACGATCCCAACAAACGTGTCAAGGCGCCTCTGAATCCAACCGCCCATACATGGACCCACTGCGAGATTCATCCGAGTATGATCTTAGGAATATGCGCCAGTATCATTCCCTTCCCCGATCACAATCAGGTATGTTGGACTGCTCAATCCGCTTGTTTTGCTACTAACACCATCAGTCTCCTCGTAACACGTATCAATCTGCCATGGGTAAACAAGCCATGGGAGTATTCCTCACCAACTATGACCAACGAATGGACACCATGGCCAACATTCTCTACTACCCACAAAAACCGTTAGCCACAACAAGATCGATGGAATTCCTCAAGTTCCGAGAGCTTCCTGCCGGCCAGAACGCCATTGTAGCTATCGCATGTTATTCGGGATACAACCAAGAGGATTCCGTAATCATGAATCAGAGTAGTATTGATCGAGGTCTTTTCCGAAGTCTCTTCTATCGAGCGTATACCGATCAAGAGAAGAGAATCGGCATGAGCGTGGTAGATGAGTTTGAGAAACCAATGCGAAGCGACACTTTAAAGCTCAAGCACGGGACATACGACAAACTGGACGACGATGGAATCGTTGCCCCTGGGGTACGAGTGTCCGGCGAAGACATCATCATTGGAAAGACTGCACCTATTGCACCAGATGCTGAGGAACTGGGTCTAAGGACCAAGCTACACATGAAACGTGACGTTTCGACTCCATTGCGGAGCACAGAGAACGGCATCGTCGATCAAGTCCTTCTGACTACGAACGCGGAGGGACTACGATTTGTCAAAGTCCGCATGCGAACCACCAAAATCCCCCAGATTGGGGATAAGTTCGCTTCGCGCCATGGTCAAAAAGGTACCATCGGTATCACTTACCGTCAAGAAGACATGCCGTTCACTAGTGAGGGCGTTGTACCGGATCTCATCATCAATCCGCACGCTATTCCTTCCCGGATGACGATAGCTCACTTGATTGAATGCCAGTTGAGTAAGGTCTCGTCCCTACGTGGCTTCGAAGGCGATGCTACGCCCTTCACCGAGGTCACAGTCGACTCGGTCTCTCGGCTACTTCGTGAGCATGGCTATCAGTCTCGCGGCTTTGAGGTCATGTACAATGGCCACACGGGTAGGAAGCTGGTGGCGCAGGTCTTCCTGGGCCCGACATATTACCAGCGGCTACGGCATATGGTCGACGATAAGATCCACGCCCGAGCACGAGGGCCGGTTCAGATATTGACCAGGCAGCCTGTGGAGGGTCGAGCCAGAGATGGAGGTCTCCGATTCGGGGAGATGGAGCGTGACTGCATGATCTCGCATGGCGCGAGTGCCTTTTTGAAAGAGCGGTTATTCGAGGTGTCGGATGCCTTCCGGGTGCACATATGTGATATCTGTGGGCTGATGACTCCCATTGCGTAAGTCCTATATTGACAGACCGGGGGGGAGTCGAAGCTGAAAGAACGGACCCCTGGCTAACTTTTACGTCAGGAACCTCAAGAAGAATACGTTTGAATGCCGGCCTTGCAAGAACAAGACGAGGATCTCGCAAGTGCACATTCCGTATGCAGCCAAGTTGCTTTTCCAGGAGCTGGCATCGATGAACATTGCGGCTAGGATGTACACCAAGAGATCGGGTATCACCGTCCGATAGGCTGGAGGCCGGGAGGTCGGGAGGTTTGCCTGCAGCCCAGTTGGAGCACGAGTTCCGTCATCCCCTAAATCCCCTAATCTGCCATTACAGTTGGCGTGGCCTATCAGCAGTGAGGGCTGCCTGGGTACGCCCGATTCAAGTTCTCTGTCTCTGTCTATCATTCTTTCCAATCTTGGAAGAACGGGGGGGCCTTTCACATTTCAGCATTGCGACGGCGCAGGGTCGGGTGATAGGTGGTGCTTACATGCATGATAGGCCGGGCCGGGGCAGGGGCCCTGGAGCGATCACCTGCGGATTGTTTGCTTTTGGTCTTTTATTATTTGCATTTTGTACGCCATATTCCTCATAGTTGAATAACTACGTAGCTGTGTGGCAAAGCTCAGTCGCTCCGGACAAGAAGGTCGATATAAAGACTTATTCTTATTGTTTGTGATGGAGGTGTCGAATAACAAGGGGAGTATTCCGTAAACGCTCAACTAAAGTAAATCATGGACTGTCAAGGTATCAAGGGATGTTTCCTGTATTGGCTCTGTTGAGGCCGGTTAGACGTACGCTGTGATTGGTTGCTGGTCGTGACTCGGGGCCTCGGTGAAAGAAACCCCGCTTCTTCATCACCTGGGCTCTACGGAGTCGGTACGGAATACTCCGTAGTATTCCCGACATCAAGTTCTACCTACTCGTAGGTATTCTATCTATTCCGTACTAGACTGCTACTGTGTAGTCCTATCACATCGCATTCCTCTCGACTCCCGACTGCACATTTTTCTATTTTTCTCTTTTTCTCTCTCTAGCCGCCATCTCTGCTTCTTTTCCTTCTTTTCCTTCTCTGGCTCCTCTAAGCGCCGAGGAACTTCCCACTCGCTCATCGCTGCACACCCAAGCCAAAGCAGAAATGCAGGTTACTGACTGTACGCAAAATGCATGCAATCGAGATGCAGCTGATGCATGCAGCCTCCATACAGAGCTCGCAGAACCGGCCAGCTCCCACATAAGAAGCGCCCACCCCCTCCCACCCTTCTCATGTTTCTTCTTCAGCAAGCCTTCAATCTTCCTTGAGCTATCCTTAGTAATTCGTACTTTGTTTTTTTTTGCAACTTTTTTGCCAAACAAGAGCTGTGCTCTTTGTTGTTCTTTTTCAAAGTATTTCGGTAACCTAATTACTATTATTGGTCGCCGGTCGACTTTTGGGATAGCTCTTACTTGCTCGCTCGCGCTTACGAATTGCCCACTGTCTATGTACGAGGCATTCTGAGTACTTGCTTTGTTTACTTCTATTTTCAACATCGTCGACGTCCTAATCCTGCTTAATTCGAGAGATACGAGTGCTCCGGTAGCCTCTATCAAGCAGTCACCGCTACCATCACCACGCCATTAGGACCTTCGAGTTTATTCTGTTCATCACCCTCGCGATCCAAGCCAGCATCATCGACGAGACTTATACTTACTATTTTACTTACTTAATCACACCACCACAATAATGGCTGCCACTCAACTATCTTTCGCTCTCCGTACTTCTTCAAACGTCAAGACCACCCATCTCCTCGGTTCATGGGATAATTACTCTGGCCAACTTCCACTATCCAAAGACTCCTCCAAGTCTGGTGGATGGAAGGGAACCTTTCGCTTTTCAAGCTCGACGCTCCAACCGGGTCAACGGTACTGGTACTACGTAAGCATACCTTCGCCTGCCACACTTCCACTCTGTGTTCTAACATCCAACTCAGTACATCATGGACGGCTACCACGTCTCCCATGACCCAGCTCAGCCATCGACCAAAGAGCCAACAACGGGCCGCTCCCTCAACATTCTAGACGTTCCAGCCGGTCGGTCGTCGGGTGCACCAACGTCAGGCCACAGCAAGCGCGATTCCCGTCAATCAACGGAGATCCCCAAAGGCCGTTCGCTCTCGCCCAGCAAGATCGCCCATCCCAAACCCTCCAAACCCTACGCTTCTCGACGTGTTCGCGAGGCCGACTACAGCACCTCGCCCGGCGTCGATGACTTGACATCACAACTCGAACAAGCTTCCCTCTACAAGCTCCGCAACATCAGCCCCGCATCATCTGTTGGCTCCAGCCTATCTAGTCGGAGTTCGGATCGAAGCTCGCCGAGCTCGCTATCGTCCCTCAGTGACCCATCCAGCGCCTGCGGCTGCCGCTGCAATCGCTATGGTCTCACAAGGAAAGGCGACAGAGTCAAGCTCGATTGTGGTGGAAGTCGATGTGGTTACAGTGACGATAGCTCCTCGGCTTGTTCGAGCAGCGATTCCGAGAGTGAGGAGGAAGAGGAACGACCAAGGTACCAGGAGATCCGACCACGTCAGCGCGCCGAGGTTCGAAGACGATGAGTGAACTGGTGAAGAAGGGTTTTTCGTTTCAGTGAAGGATTTATTTCTTTTGAGAACAGTCATTATTCTAATGTTACCCATCTTGGCTGGTCTGAGATGACCACTTCAGCCATACCGCAGACACACACAAGGTCGTGCACTAGCACAAGACACAAGTGCCGCGGTAGGGTTGGCGTGCGTGACAATCAGAGATTCGAGCAGATCTTGCCCGGCATTTCTCTACACGGCAAAGAAGGATACCTGTACCTAGTACATGGCCTATTCTGGGGAGAAGAGATTGGAAGAATGAGACGATGAAGCGTAGATGGAAATTGAGATCGGAGGAGAGGAGAGGAGGCAGTCTCGTCAACCACACTGCGTATTGAGGTAGCTTAGCATAATGAGATATCAACACTGAGGAATGCTCGTTTCACCCATCGTTGTGAAATGTTGCAATACCTAGGACTATTCTTACTGAGGTTTGATGACGAAGCAACTACTCCGTACGAAGTACTGCTATTGCAACTCGGCCTCCACTGCGAAATCAAATCGACATCCCCCCCAAACCAGCCTAGCGTCCTTTCCTGCCAAGCCAGCATCTCGAACCTCGTCACAACTCGCCCAAGCACCTGGAGTTCACATCCACCTCCATGTTCCTCCGCCGCTCCGCCATTGCCCTCTCGCGGCGCGCCGCAATCACTCCCATCGCCTCCCGCAGTTTCACCTCCTCCACCATCCGCGGTGCGCCCCTCCTCCGCTGCCCCGTCCAGTATCTATGAAGCTAAACAGTCAAGCAGGAGCTGCCAAATCTGATGACCCAAAGCCCGGGGAGCCGGAGAAGAAGATGGTTCCCTTTGAAGGTGCGTCTCCTGCCTCTGGTCAAGCAGGTTCCAACGCTCGATGGGTCGATGCTCATGTGAACCTGAATAGAACTCAAATCAATGGACGACCTGCTTCCCCCGGGAGCGGAGCCGGGCACTATCCCTTCGGATTTAGAGCAAGCGACTGGGTTGGAACGGTTTGAGATTTTGGGGAAGATGCAGGGGATTGATGTGTTTGATATGAAGCCGCTGGATGCGAGTCGGAAGGGTAGGGTCTGCCCTTTCAATTTGAGAACAGTGTGGAGGCATTGGTGTTTCTCAATTGGCTTTACGGTTTGAAAGTCTGAATCGGTCGGTTGGAAAGAAAGCTCTTCGGGATCAATGCTGTGGAAAAGCAATCGCACACGATATTGGAAGAACAATGCTGACGAAACCCCCGCAACCAGGAACCCTCGACAACCCCATTATGGTAAAGTCCTTCGGCGACGAACAATACGCCGGCTGCACAGGCTACCCCGTTGATTCGCATGTTACTATCTGGCTTACAGTATGCCCCCAACCACCTCCTCCACCCCGAATTCGCGTCGACACAGTCCCCACGTCCATCAACGTACTTCCCGTATCGCAAGCTACCATATGCTAACCAATGCCCTTTGCGTATGCCAGATGTCCCGCGACCGCCCCGTTGAGCGCTGTCCTGAATGTGGCAATGTGCTGAAAATGGAATACGTGGGTCCGCCAGACGATCCCCATGCGCATCACGGGCACGGTAAGTGCTTATTCCTGCTCCTACGTCGATACTGCTGCAGTGGGGAAAGGGATAATACTGATGAGATGGCACCAACGCAGACGCCGACGGCCACCACAAATACGAGGAACCAAAGACGTTTGCGGATTTCGTGAGGCCGGAGTATCGGTAGAAATGCCAGAAATTGAAGCGGAGGCAGGAGAAGGACCGGGGTGGAGGGGATTGTATCTTTAGCAACGGATTGTAGCAAAATTTTCCACGAAACCGGAGACCACAACGCGAACGTCAAGCACACCAATTCATTCATCTCCAGACTTTGGGATTTTCATCTCCATCTTTGTTATATCTATGCGCACCCCCGCAAGCTGCCCTAGAAACCAACCAACCAACCAGGGCACGCTTTGCCCAACCATCTGTAACCAAACAACCCCTAAACCGCATAGCCCTAGCTTTACTCTTCTCGGTTTTGATTCTCCGCATCCCACACCCCTTCCCTCTTCCCTCTTCCCTCTTCCCTCTTCCCTCTTCCCTCTTCCCTCTTCCCTCTTCCCTCTTCCCTCTTCCCTCTTCCCTCACCCCTCCACCCCTTCACCCCTTCACCCCTTCACCCTTCACCCCTTCACCCCTTCACCCTTCACCCCTTCACCCCTTCACCCTTCACCCCTTCACCCCTTCACCCCTCCACCCCTTCCCCTTCACCCCCTCCCCATCCCAATCTCCCTCCACGCTGCTAAACTTAACCATCTTTACGTTTCTTGAAAGTGAATCAGTGCTTTGCTTTTATTTTATTTTATTTTTATTTATTTATTTATTTACTATTTTTTTTTCTATATGGCTTGGTTTGGCTTGGTTTGGTTTAAGTAGAAGAAGTGGGGGGAGATGAGTGGGTGGGTGGGAAGATTTGGTGGGGGGGCTGGTGAGGGGATGGTGAGGGGATGGTAGTATAAGGGGGGGGTGGTGAGGAAGGGGGGGGGGGATGGAAATGGAAATGGAAATGGAATTGGAATTGGAATTGGTGTGAAAGGGTAGGTGGGGTTTGGAAGAGCTGTAGTCTAATCGCAGACCTACAGTGTTTTGCTTTTTGATGTTTTTGATATTTTGAATAGACTAGACTATGATTGGAGAGTCTCTCGATATAACAATACTGACTCGCTTCGACACCAACAACGAAACAAAAACCTCCACCAAACTATGCCATTCCAACTTCTCAAGCCCCTACTTTCGGTTGTTCCCCCTCATCCCCAAGACCTGCACCATCCGCACAAAAATGTTAATAAAATCCAACTCTAGATGAATACTCTCATTCACTACATCCCTCCTCACCATCCCCCTCTCCGCCAGACGCGCATGCTGCAGTATTTTTTGTATATCATACAGCGTGAACCCTCCAAACACAGCCAGGCCACCGTACAGCCAGACCCTCTCGCTCCAGAGTAATGTCCGCGCTGCCGTGGCTGGCAATACTAGGGGCGCGAAACCGCTGACGGCGACAATGGCGACGCCGGCGAGTAGGGGACCACCGAGGTAGAGGTATTTCTCTTGCTTGGCGGTTGCGCCGACAAAGGCAATCGAGCCCATCATGGCGACGGTGTAGAGGCCGGCGCGGGCGAGGAGGGCGGGGTGGAGAAAGAAGAGGGGAGAGAGAATAGCGGCCTGGGAGAGGTTGAAGGTGGACCAAAGAGCGTATTTTTGGACGTAGCTGGTAATGAGAGTCAGCGAAAGACCAGGTCTGGAAGATTAAGGGTGGCGGTTTGGAAGGGGAAAGCTTACTTGTCAGGGTGCGTAGCGAACGTGCCGTACATAGATCCGATACTCGCAGCCAAGCTGACACCAATAACAACCCATGGGTTCGTGGCCATGAGTCTGTAGCTCCATCCACTGCGGTGCAGAGCTTGAGCTGCTACGCCAATCATACCGAGACCGAGGCCAGTATGCATGAAAGTTTCATTGAGATATGACCGCTCATAGGGCGGCATGCCTCCATCCTCACGAGTCTCGCGGTTGAAGACGACATTTGTGGCGACGAGGGTGGCGCCCACGACTGCGGCACCGTAGATGAGACGCTGGTTTAGGTTGCCGGTATTGGGCGCGGGGATGGGGCGGGCGGACTGCTGGTAGGAGCGGCGGAAGGTTTGTTGGATGACTTGGCGGTTTGTGAAGGTGGTGAGTGGGGAGGTCTTCGAGAAGGTGGGGGCTTTGAGAGGGGAGGCGTGGAAGGCCCGCGTGGAAAGTGAGGTGGATTTGGGTAGTTGTTTGATTGCTGTGGTGAGGGCGAATGGTCGACGAAGCGCGAACGCCATACTTAATACGCTGTTGTAGCAGTCGGGGTTAATTTAACGTTGAAGAGAAGAGATGAAGTTGAAGAATCTGGAAGAAGCTCTATGAGGTCAAATCTATATCAAGGTAACGTGACTTTCTACGTTGACCGAAGGCTACCATTTGCGCAGCTAGCTATTTGCGGTTTGTGGTCTGCGGTCTGTGGTCTGCGGTTTGCGGTTTGCGGTCTACAGTTTGCGGTTTGCGGTTTGCGGCGCATGAGCACTGTATTTCTACTCAGTGAGTCAGTCTGCGGGGTAAGGGAAATACTCTGTTGGTATCTCCTGTCTATAATGTTTCACAAGATGCGCGACCGCTCGTCAACGAGTCCATACATCCTCCAGCCATGGTCACTTTCAACAGCCTCAACCCCTTCGACACAAGCAACCTCCCGCCACCAAGCAAGATCATCTCTCTGCGGGTTTACCCCATAAAGTCATGTCGCGGCTTCGAAGTTACTCATACTACTTTAACCAAACGCGGACTCGAACTTGATAGGCAATGGATGTTTGTCGACGCCTCGACTAGGAAGTTCCTCACTATCCGGGATATCTCCGAGATGACCCTCGTGCGGACCTCCCTCAGCTTTGACGGAAGTCTTTTACAAGTAAGGATTGAGGGTACGAACAAGAGCGTTGAAATACTGGCGCACCCAAGCCAAGAGTGGCTGGAGGAAAATACCAAGCTTGTCCCTGCGAAAGTGTGGAGCGCAGATACCGATGGCTATGAGTATTCAAATGATGTCAATGGCATCTTCTCGGACTTCTTTGAGCGGAAGGTAGCCCTCCTCATGAAAGGACCTACACCACGGATCCTCTCTGGTAATGGAGCACCTAAATTCCTAGGGCGGACAGAAAGCACTCAATTTGCAGACGGTGTGTATATATCACCCTTACTCTTCTACACAGCCTCCTCAAAATTCCACGATACTAACTCTACCCTAGTCCTACCAGTCCAAATCGCCTCCCAAGCCTCCATCGACGAACTCAACACCCGCCTAAAAGCCCGCGGCCACTTCCCAATCACCATAGAGCGCTTCCGCCCTAACATAATCATCTCCGGCACCACCCCTTGGTCCGAAGACACCTGGTCCGTCGTCCGCATCAACGGCGCCGTCTCCTCTTTACCATCCTCCACTCCCTTCCTCAACTCCTCCGCCCTCGACCTCGACGTTGCCTCCCGCTGTGCGCGCTGCCAAGTCCCCAACGTCGATCCCGACACCGCGGAGAAGAACAAGCACGAACCGTGGGATACGCTGGTGTCGTATCGGAGAGTGGACGAGGGGATCAAGTATAAGCCTTGTTTTGGGATGTTGTGCGTGCCGAGGAATGAGGGGGCGGTGGAGGTGGGGATGAGGTTCGAGGTTTTGAAGGTTACGGAGGAGCATTTTTACCAGAAGGGGATGTGAGGGGGGGGTGATGAAGGGGTAGGTGGGGAGGCTTTGGTAAAGGCTAGGGGGTGGGCAGAAAAAGCGTAGACAATAGCCGGCTTACGTAGATGTAGCTATATAGATCGATAGACTTTCTCGTCTTCTGGAAATAGTATAACCGTCAATTCGGGTTCAATTGCGTACACATCACAAATAAACAGAATCGAACAACAAGTATAGGAAAACACATCAATCTTTGACCTCTCCATACCCAAACTGCCACCGGCTTTGATAGTTGACCTGGCTATCAATTCTCGTTTACTAATATTTAGCACCCGCCAATGCTGAAGAAGTTTGTATAGGCATCAAAAATCCCAGAGCAAAAAGCTATCGACATCCCTTTTCTTATGCTACAAAGATCTTCCCCAAGCTGTAATTCGCTTTATGCGTAAAACCCTGGATTTTGACATAGCTGAACATTCATGCCTATAACCGCTCGTCCTATATGTATGCTACATACGATTGTACGCCCCTTTCCGCCTACCTGAACCCATATGTATCTCAGAATCATGAACTTTGTGTAAAAATCCGCAACTCCTATGTCCAGAGCTCCACTTAAGGATTATGAAAAAGCCTGCTAGCTTCCGTCCCTCACTGTCCCGTATCAAAAATCATCAACGGCCACGGCTGCCCTGTCGTATTCATCGTCTGGGGCATATTCGCTGTAGGCACATGGCCAATAGCTCCCTGATCGCTCCTTCCCCCAAGCTGCATCAGCGCGCTGGCAGAATTAATATACTCCTGCGGCTCCAGGTTGCTGGCCACGTTGCCCGCCCACTGACGCCACGATGACTGGCTGCCCGTGCTGTAGAGGTTGGCGGCTGCGTAGCTGTTGTCGTTGGTAGTGGGGGTGTTGGAGTAAAGGTAGGCGTTCGCGGCCGCGGCGGTTGCTTGTTGGGGGGTTGTGTGTTGGTGGGAAGCGGAAGTGAGGACGGAGGCGGGGTAGGTGGACGTGTCGAAGGAGTTGGGGTTGGAGACATAGGGGGCGAGGCCGGAGGAGGTAGGTTCGGGGTAGGAGTATTGTTGTGTGTTGTAGGTATCGGACGAATGGTTTGTCATGCCAGGGTCGTTCGAAGACGGGTAAGTGTTCCCCGTGTGGTTGCCATCGAGGTTGTTGTTTGTAGTGGCACCGTTGCTTGTTTCGGTGTACGACGCATATGCGTTCTGGTGACTGTAGGTATCTGGGTTAGGGACGAGGGCATGATTTGGGGAGACGCGAGGAGAAGTTTCATGCTCTATAGTAGAAAGCGCCGTAGAAGCGGTCTTGGATGCCAGATGTTGCGAGATCATGTCGAGGGTGTTATCAACGGTAACGCGCACTGCTTCCTGAAGGCGTTTTCCGGATCCTGCACTATCATCAATATCTATCTCGGCAGCTGTACGGTAAAAGTGAAACATACCTAGCAGTCTGCCTACATCACCCATGATGCTTAACCAAGCGTCCATGTCCTCCCGCAGCGTTGCAAAGTCCGCGGACGTTATGCGGTCTCTTCGCTCCCAATAGCCGAACAAAGTCGTAGAGATAGCAAGAACGTATAGCGCTCCAGTCTGCCAATTTGTGTCCAGACTTTTGTAAGCTTGAATTTGTTTGACATGATTAAGCATCTTCTTGGAAACATCCATACAGATAGCAAGGTTCTCGTTGTTGAACTCCGGATTCGTAGTGAGGGATAAAGATGGATGACGGAGTAAGAGACGGAACTCAAGCTCCCAGACGTTCATGTATTGAGAATGCACACGACCTTCCTCGTCATTGGAGGCTGATCGAGCGATCAGCTCGCGCGGGCACTGCTCGCAGCACTGGCGTAGACGATTTTCGAGTCGTAGGACGGTTTCAATGTAAGATTGTGGTGATCTCTTCACAGCATAGATATTATTGTACAAGTCCATAAAGATGGGCTCGATCTTGAAGACCTCGATACCAACAAGGAAAGTGCACTTCCCTGGTCGTGACGTATCAATTCCTTTTTCACTGAGTAGATCGTCATCGATTCCTTCAGGGAGCTCAACATCAAAGTCGTCAACGGCGATGGCCATGGGACGTCCAAGCTTGCCAGAAATGATAATATGGATAGAAAGTATCGACCAGAAGATACGCTTTCGCATCTCGATCTCCAGAACACTTCTCTTGGGGTTTGTGGGCGCCCACCTTCTGGAAGACCTATGCAATCCGAGCTCAATCGCTAAATTGAATGTTGTAGTGGTCATCATCCAGCAAGCCCCAGGTTTGGGAAAACTACGAAGATGCAGGGATATCATAGTCAAAGCTTGCACGTCATGCATAGTATGGCTAGCCATTAACTGAGGGAAGAATCCTAGAGCGTAGTGATAGTGGAGGTTCGAGGTATTGTTGAGCTTATTCTGCTCGTCAGCATTTTCCCAATTGCGCGCTGCGCACTGATAAAACATAATCGCGAACATCATGTGAACCAACACCGTATCAGCCGCTGATGGTTCGTAGTGGTCTTTTGTGTCGTATATTCTTGATAGCTAGGGAAAGTCAGTATAGTTTGACTACAAAAGGTAAGCGCCAGGAGGAATATTTATCCTACCATTGACATGAATGACGGCTTATGCAAGAATGGTAGGTATGGATTGATCACTCTGAAATACCATTGAGCGTACGTAAGTCCCTCTTTCTTTGGCGGCAGCGAAGGTTTTTGTGGCTTTGGATTCGCACTGAAAGCAGTACGGATAAAGGCGTGATAGGACTTGTTGTAGACAGGCTCGTCTTGTGGTCTTGACGGGTCGGGGTCATCAAGATCGGCGGACATGTAGTCTGCAAGATCTATCTCCATTCCCAGTACGCTGAGCGCAGTCCCACGGATAGAGCTCAGAAACGAGTCACCGGAGGATACACCCAGGTAGTTGTCACCTGCAAGACCACTGCGGAATTCTGGGAGACGAAAGAGATTCGAGTCCGGCTCCAGTACCGTAGAGGATCCATTTGGTATAGGGTTGACTTGCGTTGCACTGCTTTTCGTTGGATTACCAACGTGGCTATTGCTTCCCCACCGCTGATGGTTTCTTCCACTCCCTTGAGATTGGCTCCACTGTTCCAGAGGCGCAGTCACAGATTCAAGATAAGTGTCAGTAGGCTTAAGATCAACACCCATGGAGATCAAGCGGCTCTGGAGTTCACGGTTGTGGGCCTCCATCTCCTGCACCCGGCGCTCAAGGCTTTGCACATACCCTCGTGTGGTGGCAACGCCAGTGATCCGGTCGGTGGTCCTACATGGCGATTGGTTCTGCATACACGGCGAGCAGCCCTCCGGGAGGTCATCGCAGCGCATCTTACGAATCTGGGAAACGTAGTAAGTATATAACTCCTAGATCTAGAGGACTGATCAGATTTCCTTACCCTGCACCTGTCGCATGCCTGCCCAGTGCGGTTCGACGCTGAGAGCTTCTTCTTAACATCATTGCTGTAATCGGCAGTCGAGCCCTCTGCCTTGGTCTTGGACACTTTGATGCTATTCAAAGGTGGCCCGTTGTCCGGGGCTTGCCGTTTAATAGGCATCTTCCGAGGAGCTTGCCGTTGGATTGGAACAGGCTCTCCAGAGGTTAGTTTTACTGGCCGGCCGTTTCGAAGTACTCCTGGTGGCGTTCGTGCCTTGGCTGCTGGAACATCTGGCTTGCCATGGAAGGACTCGGGTTGTTACAAAAGGCAATGTCAATCTACCTACCTCTCTTTTAGGCTGTTGCACTCAGCCGCTAACATGAGCACCATGTTTTGTATTACTCGCTTATTGTGAAAGTGGGACGACAAAGCTTATCTAATCCTAAGACGTGTCTAGCTCTACTCGTACAGTTGCCTCAGGAGTCAGGACCTCAGACGTGTGGGGGGCTAAGCCCCTGCAGGTTAGCGCTTTGCTTACGAAAGCTGCGCCTGCACTGAGCTCGCGAAGTAAGCAGAGCTAACCCGAAGGGGCTTAGCGACGCACGTCTGAGGTCCTGAGGCAACTCTACAGAGCACTAGAAGTAAGTACATATTGAAACCGCAGTCTAAGTCTGGTTTGCAAGAGGCATATTGCTACTAATATCATTCAAAGTAGATTCAAGTACACAATATCTACTACCGCCCAAGATCTATGGCAGACCTTCAAACTCTCCGGCTGGCCCACCTACCTACAGATCTCTTAGTTCACGTGGCTCTATATCGAGATCTTAAAAATGCTCCCTTCCTCCGCCAGCAGCTTCTTAATGGGAACAACGAGTACGAGTATGCACTTGTAGATGCCAGTGTAGTAAGCAGAGACGGTAGTTGACACCTTCCTATATCTGCTGAATGGTTTTTGTTTAGATCATCTCGACCACCCATGCCCTCGCAGCTGTGTTTAGAGCTGCAAATGATTTTCAGAACAAGCGTCTCAAATCACGAAATGTCCATTCAGAGATTGTCTTTTCGTTGAGCCCGAATAACAATGTAAGGTTATCCATGGACGGTTTTTCCAATTGGCTACGTTATTTTCACTTTCTCACTCAACTAAATTCTCTTCTCCCTGTGCCGCAGATTGCAGAATCCTTTCGTAGATTTGGCATCACAGATACGACATCAAATCTTCTAGTTATTAAACTGTCTACCTCGTCTGAGATCACCCATGAAAAGGTGCAACAGCACCTGAGGACTGCCGTTGAAGGCACGGCTGTCGAATTCTCGGATGCAGAATTGTCCAAGATGACTGATATGGCGCGGGTAGAGAAAACCTACAAGATCAACTCTCACCCCCAAGTTGTGGGTAAGAAAGCGAGTTGCAAGGGGACTGTGAAGGCGGAGACAGAGAAGAATGAGCTTGAAGTTATTGTGTTGGGAATGATGGCCTTGAGAGGGGCGAATTGACGTCTTCTCCATCCGTAAGGATGGAGATGAATATCGAATTTACACGCTGCTATGGTAACAGCTGTAAGTTCCCGGTACCGCTGCTAGGTTTCAGAGCTAAGGTTTCAGCTCGAACAGTACTATGTACTACCAATCCTTCCTCAAGCAACCTTTCAGGTTCATAAGAGAAACGCCAATCTCTCTATCTGGTCTTCCTTTACCCCTTGCTACCTACCCGTAAATCATCCCATGATCGTAGACTTCTGCTTATATGTCAGCCTTGTCGTCTTCCAATGGATGATTGTTAGTACGCGACTATCCAGTCATGCTCATGCTCATGCTAGCATATCAATATCACATCCTTTCTGTGTGGCTTTACGACCTATTTTCTGATGGTGACAAGCCAAACCTCTAAACATTGGCATGACAGGCTTGTCTTCGTCCATTAAACGAAAGGGAACCACTAAACGTACACCCCTTTTTACTACATTGACGCCCCCCACTTACTAGGTACATATACGCCCCCCCAGAATAGGTTTAGTGGTTACCCAACTAGGGTTTGGCAGCTTTGAAACAGACGAACACCATACAGATACTTGATTTTATATGAGCGGCTCACCAAAAATCAAGTATCTTTGGGGTCGATATGTTTTTCGAAGCTGATTTACATTTGCAACTACATATCAAATTTGAAACACCCCGTAGAAGCCTCCACCGTTTGAAGCTTCCTGCTGATGTTCGGATAGAGACTCAGCCGGAGCTTCACCCCCTCCACCCCCTCTACCTCCTCGACCTAGCCCTCTACCTCTACCTACGCCCCGCGCCCTACCTCCCCTACCCCTACCCCTACCCCTCGCTTGTGTTTGCCCTGGCTCTTGCTCAGCCCGTTGTTGCAGATGCGCTTCAACGCGTTCGAATTGGCTTGGTTCGCGTTGAGTAGAGTCCTCTAGCTGTTGTTCACGGCGTGTACGAGCTGCAGCTGCAGTTGAACTAGCTGGTCTACCCCGAGCCCTTGCAGTAGAATAGGTGGATTTTGCACTGAAAGTAGTGGATCGATGGGTTCCGGAGCTACCTCCGGTTCGTTGTTTGCACTCACTACCCTAGCTGGTTTGGTGAAACGCCAGTGAGGATGCACGTCCTCCAGCTTCAAAATGTAGGGCGCCTCGCTACAAATTCGAGCTTGAATTCGATGAGCCTTGAACCGGCGTGTAGTCTCTTTCGCCCGACAGGACTCGTAGATTTGCCACCCCTATCACGCTTCAACCAAATTTTATCCTTGATTCCCCGCTTGTTTTTGCTCGAGCGTTTGATATTGAGCGCGTAACCGTGAGCTCCAGCCCATGTACAGACGGCGGCGATGAGCTCCTCGTGGCTCACATAGAGCTCACCCACTGGAGGGGGTGCAAGATCCATGGCGGCGATGAGGTAGGGTGGGTGGTGGGTAGGTAAAGTAGTTGGTTGATGAAGAAGAACGCGTGCGCGTGCGCGTTGTTATGATTTATTAGTCGCTAAACCCTAGTTGGGTAGCCGCTAAACCTATTTGGGGGGGGCGTATATGTAGTAAACAGGGGGCGTCAACGTAATAAAAAGGGGTGTACGTTTAGTGGTAACCAAACGAAATGCGCCGCTTTTGCGCAATAGGGGTCGTAATAAGACTTTGGGCGACCAAAGGTGTCTTAGCTGGGACGGAGAGTGGCCAGTACGAGGTCTGCGGTGGATAGAAGCGAGGCTGAGATCGAGGTCGCCTTACTCGTAGTCGTGTGAGTGAGGTGGTGAGCGTTGTTCTGCAGAGTGCCTTATGTGAATTCATAGGAGAGCGATGGTTCTTTGTAGAAAGCAACGGCTTGTTGACAATACCTCGCCACAGACCAGAGGCACGATCAATCACATTTGCCATGGCGTTGACTACCTCAGGAGCATGGTCAGGCGTTGTATGGAGAGACATTGAATGCGTTGGAGATCCCACGTCACACCTCTTGGGACCCATTCATGGTTCCTCCGCTCTTCGATTCTCTACATATCGTGTATTGTGTATACGTCGATGTGTTGGAGTCACCATCCATCTAGGCATTGTCTTTTCTGATTTACGGTTATTAATTTCCAATATTGACAAACTTTTGTTTCTACATTATTTTCAGCAATGATATCTAATTGCTGCCAATGTGAGATTGACAACAGTACAGCGAGATCAATCTACAAATTTGTATAGCTTCAATTGACTAATCGCAGATGATGAAATTGATTTGAGACTACTTTATGATTTTCTGAAATCCAGGCTAACTTTTGCTGAGGTTCTCAGTAAATCCGAGCCCGCAATATAGCTACCGTCGCAACAATCCGAGCTCTCATAACCTCGTCACAAACAACGGTCTCTCATCTCAAAGTCCAGCCCAATATAACACTCTTCAGCGAGGCTGGATCGCTGTTGAAAGCTCCGAGGGGCAAAATTCCCTACATCGCAATTTCGAGGAAGGACTCTGATGGTCAGGCTCCAGTCACACCAATGATTCTTGGGGATTCTACGCTTGCTGTTGGTTTACGAATCGGCCAAAATATGAACACACTTTGGAACAATCCTATTCAGGTATCTATAGCATATTTCAGCAATTGCCGAAAGATTCGTAAAGGAGGGCGTGTTGGATGACCTCAATGCCAAGCTCTCTCCAACGGAGAAAGCGCATGATTTAGCACTCAGAGCCCTGCTGGAAGAGAAGCTGTATTTCTACCAGGTGGGTGTGCTCGTCCAAATGCTTTCCCATGCCTACCGCCAGCTGAATTTTACCTGTCATCAAGTACAAAAACTGACACTCGACTACCCAACCCCTAGTGCTACGAAGGATGGCACGAGAACTATTACACCACGCGATCACACATTCTCTCAACGCTGCCTTACCCTGTCCAGCTCGTTGTTGGTCTGCTCACCTACCGCAAAATCAGCCAGATTCTGTATGGTCAGGGTACCGGGCGGTACTCCGCGGAAGAGATTAGCTCGTTTAGGCAGCAGATCTGGGAGAATGTCGATGCGCTTCTCGTTGCGTCGAGAAGGAAGAATACAGAGACCGGCGCCAATGACACGACGTTTTGGGTCTTGGGAGGGAATGGGCCGTCTGAGGCGGACACGGTTCTGTTCGGGTTCATAGCTTGGGCGCTTGTTTGCACTGCGTACGTTCCACTTAAAAATTAGGTGGTTCGTGATTATACTGATAGTTCTTGCTAGGGCGCCTGAGACGCAGAAGATGGTGCGAAGCTCCTCCGCAGTGGTGGACTATGCGCGAAGGATCCATAACCGTTACTTTCCAGATTATACCTGCTGGGACTAGGAATGCACTGTATTAGGCACAGTACTCACTGATAAACAATTGAATGCTTTTCAAATCCCAAATAGTCAGAGTTAATTTATATTTGTTCATATCGGAATGTCTTCGAAGCCTTTTATCTATTCCTGAGATTTTCAATACTCTCGATGGAATTGATCTTTCGAAGAGCACAAATGCTCACGTCTGTTGTGCATACATCTTAGCATGAACTACGTTAGACAAGGGAAGGACTTATTCTTCTGTAAAGAGATTTGAAGCATCGCTACCAGGAAAGGTACAGGGGGAAAGTGGCCAGAAGGTACGGGTCCTTCAGACTGATTTCGTTGAATGAATACCAACTTCTCGTCGCGTTTTCCGCGGTTTCGTTCCATCATATTCGAAATCGACAGATCATACTACCTGTTTGTGAGACCGAATAGGTTTAGCAAAAAAGTTAACTGCTCCTCTGACGGCATAATGTCACTTTGGGTCTCTATGATGGTTTAGGTAACTTCTTGACATTTGTGTTAGTTGTCATTCGTGCGGGAAGTGGAAGACCATAAGTCAACGTTGTACGGAGGAGCAGATAGCGAACTCGATATCTTTGGTAATCCGTAATGTGATGGGTGATATCGAATAACTACCAGGTTGGAGGTAGGGTGCGAACCTGTTTAAAACATGTTTTTTGACTACCTTCTTTAGGCTAGCTCAAGACGTGTTTTAAACTCGTTTCTTGAAGGATGTTTTAAACACAGGAGTGGTTTATATTTATAGTAGCAACTTATAGAGGGTTAATTGGCCTGCAGATCGACCCCTTCACCATGTAAAGGAAGCTCCAAAAGCACCTGACCGTCGATGACGCTATCCAAATACTCGTTGAGGATGTCCTCGCTCGAAGGATTTAGCCTAGCCATGGCAATTTCCTCCTGCAATAGTCTATCCTTCATTTCACATAGCTTCTCCTCATCGATCTCAACGCCCTGTGTATAGCGAAGTCTCTTCTTCAGCTCACGGGATCGATTGAGCGTTCGCTCGTTAATGTATATATACATCACTGACGACACTGAACAGTATCAGCTCTTTCAGATATGATTATCTTCTGAAAGTTATCGGCGACGAGCTGATTTAAAGGCCTATCGCCACGTTGCGAAGGCATTGCTGAAGATAGAAGGTAGGAGGTAGGTAGAAAGGAACCTGCAAGCAGATTAGTACTGACGACAGCGAGGTCATCGGTCAACAGCAAGGTGAACCTCCCTACTATAATCCTTACCCAGCTTACATAATTAAAAACCAATAAAACGAAGCAAAAAAGCCGCTAGGAGGTTTTAAACACGTCTTTTGTAGAAAAGACGGTTTTATTCGTACCCTAGTTGGAGGTCGTACAGGACCTGTTAGCTACCTTACCTTACTCCGTACTATAGTTGACATACTGCGCACTACGCCCTAGTAGAGTAATACCGACCTTTACACTTTAACCCCACGGGATCAGCGAATCAGCACTGATCTGCAACAACTGCCGACAGAGCAATATTTCTCAACTCCTCAGCTAAACCAATTGTCTCACGCTGTCCTGTCAGCTTGAGCACCGTCATCCACTCCCTCTCTCTCCAGTCTCCACACGCGGCTGAAAAGACTGATCGACTGATTGACGATCTCCACGCGGTTCAAGCGTCATCCGTTATCTATCCGGTACCTTAACCCGAGCCCCGTTTCGCTACTACAGAAGACTTGAAACATGAGCACTGACTGCTCCCTGGGATGGCCTGAAAATGCGTCTTCGCGTGCATGACACACTTCCTTGTCGTGCAGGGCAAGGGCAACTGCAAGTGGCGACTAGGTAGCCTTTAATTCAATTTGAATTCTCAATCGCGCGCCTACAGGAGAGATTCTGCCTTGTTAGCCAGCTGCCCTCGGGGACTTCTACATCCCAGAAATCCACGAGGATAAGGGCACTTTGGTTCTGTAGCGGGCGCCGTGTATTGCGGAAAGCAACCGTTGAAGCTATTAGAGGCACGTCCATTCGATGCTATGAGAATTTGAAGAGACAGCTAATCATGCAGTAAGCCTTGTAGCCTTTGGCGAGTCTGTAAAGGTTTTCATTCGTTAGCGCCGACGCTGTTTGATTCCTCCCAGCATACCATCCGAGATTGTCAAGAGAAGAAGCCAGTGGATGCGCATACACCAAGAGATGTTACCGAGTCATCGGTACTCTCCTTCCTACTTCAAGGCAGCTTTGACATTTTACCTCTCCTTCCTAGTCACCACCTACTATGCGGCGCCACAGGACCAGTGCTGGAGGCACTGCATTTGCCACCAAGGCAAACGCAGCACCTATCCCGGATACTCTCTCGTTGATTAGGACGTTCAATTCAGAGACAAATCCGTCAAGACCAATCCGACCCTCACCATTGACTGCATCCACCATTCATGGCATGCCATTGGACATGCTTGACCGGATAAGAAATTTCCCGCTTTTCCTCTCCGCTCCTGATAGCTTCCTTGCGGCCATAGGGAAACATCTGCGACCTCAGCTGCATTCACCACATGACTATATACTCACAGAAGGTGACGACGCCAAAGCAATGTATTGGTTGGTGCGCGGAGCAGTTGCCGTAACTTCAAGAGATGGCGAAAGTACCTATGCTGAGTTGAAGCCTGGAGCCTTTTTCGGAGAGATAGGCATCCTCATGGACATACCTCGAACGGCCACGATTATAGCACGTACCAGGTGCATGTTGGTTGTCTTGAAGAAGGAGGACCTTACCAAGGAGCTGCCTCGATTTCCAGAAGTAGAACGGGCCATCAGAGATGAGGCTGCGGAGAGGCTGTCGATACTGCAACGAAAGAAGCGCGAAAAGCTAGCTACAACCCAAAAGGGAGCTACAGGGGCTACGGGACGGGGCAAAAGAGCTCGTGATGGTGAGGATAATGAAAACGGCGATATCGTAATGGCAGACAGTCATGGGACCTATTCCAACGGAACACAGATCAACAAGAAGCGGAAATCACCATCGCCTGGTCTTGTCGAAGCAGCAGCCTCCAGTGCTCTCGGTGATGGACTGGTCAACGTAAGGCAATTGCTTAGGGAACTCCCTCTATTTTCGGGGCTACCCAACGAAATTCTACATTTCCTTGGACTAAACGCTCAGCCGTGCAATTATCCGCCGTTTACGGACATCATACAGCAAGATTCGCAGGGTCGTGAGGTTTTCTTTATAGTACGAGGAGAGGTTGAAGTGATTGATGAGAATGTTCCGGGTCAAAACCAACGACTTCTCCCAAACGGAGCCGGGAGGAAATTAAAGCGTGGTCTACAAGTCAAGGCCCGCTTAAAACCGGGACAATATTTCGGGGAAGTTGCTAGTCTCTCACTTGCGCCTCGTCGGACTGCTACTGTTCGATCAGTAACCTCTGTGGAATGCCTCATGATTACTGGAGATGTCCTTTCGAATTTTTGGATGAGATGTCCCCCAGCCCTCAGAAAACAGGTCGAAATGACCGCAAAACAGAGACTACAGTCTAAGTCAGACAATGACGTTGTCATGACAGACATTGGAGACTCTACACCTCCTATCGATGAGCTTGCCATTGCGGACAGGTCACCAAAACCAGGGCGGAAGAAATCGGTCCCTAAAGTAGCATTCACTCATAGTAAGACAGAGAGCCCTCATAAGCCCAGCCGTATCGAGGACCGTTCCATCATGGAACCTGCAGATCCTGATCCATTTCTGAACGTTGATTTGGATAATATTCGCTCAAGGTCCAGACGAGGATCTCTGGCGCCTCCAACCCCTGAAGGCGGACAATCCAATGGCAAGGAAACCCAGGAGAGGAGGTCTTCACCGCCAGGCGCCCGCTCAGTAACTGCACCGTCTTCGAAATCCAAGCCTGTGTTTACCACACCAGATTTTCGTGGGAAGTCTAAACGGCCCAAAACACTACGACGTCGACCAAGTGAATTCAGTCAAGGATCACTGCCAGACAACATCCTTATATCTATTTTCAGGCATCTTGAGCTGCACCACCTAATGCGATTACGTTTGGTTTCATTGCACTGGTCGAAGATCCTGAAAGGGTCACCAGAGCTGTTGCAGACGCTAAACCTTGCAATGTATAATCGAATTATCACGGACGAGATCCTCATCAACCGGATCTGTCCCTTTGTGGGAGCTCGGCCTCGAGCCATTAATATTAGTAACTGCTTTCATATCACGGATGAAGGCTTTGCAGCGCTCGCAACAACATGTGGTGCTAACGTGGTCTCTTGGAAGATGAAAAGTGTGTGGGATATTACGGCACAAGCAGTTCTAGAAATGGCAAACAAAGCTAAGAATCTTGAGGAGGCTGATCTGAGCAACTGCCGCAAAGTCAGCGACAACCTTCTGGCTCGTGTGGTAGGCTGGGTTGTTCAAGGATCCCCTGGTAATATCGCTCATCAGAATTTGCACGGCCGACAAGCAGCTGCAAGATCTGTTGGTGCGCCAGTACCGCCGCAACCGCCACCAGGAACAGTTTTTGGTTGCCCGAAGCTCAAGAAACTAACACTCTCGTATTGCAAGCATGTGACTGATCGGTCCATGGCACACATGGCTTATCATGCTGCATCAAGGCTAGAGCAGATAGATTTGACGCGGTGTACGACTATTACCGACCAAGGGTTTCAGCATTGGGGCCAGTTCCAATTTACGAAGCTGACCAAATTATGCTTGGCCGACTGCACGTATCTCACCGATAATGCTATTGTATATCTGACAAACGCGGCGAAAGGACTACGAGATCTTGACTTGGTATGTCCTGCCCTGAAGTTCTGCTTCAGATCCTCTCTAACATAACCACAGTCCTTCTGCTGCGCTCTATCAGATACCGCCACCGAGGTCTTGGCGCTTGGCTGCCCGCAGTTAAGGAAGCTTAACCTCTCCTTCTGCGGCAGTGCCGTCTCAGACTCATCCTTGCGCAGCATTGGTCTTCACCTGCTCGAACTGCACGAGCTATCAGTCAGAGGCTGTGTCAGAGTGACCGGAGTCGGTGTTGAGGCCATTGTAGATGGGTGCCACAAGCTCAGTGCATTTGATGTCAGTCAGTGCAAGAACTTGAACAAATGGCTCGATGCTGGCGGGATGCAAAAATTTGCAAAAAGAGTTCGTTTCCAGACAGTCGCAGGACCTGCGAACAAGGTCCGGTGACTTAGTATTGGGGATTCAAAGACTAATCGGCTTCGTCATCGCGTTTAGCTCGGGTCGGGTTGGGTTGGATCAGAATCTTGGCGATGTTTTTGCATTTACAGTGGAAAGAGCTTCTTGAATTACGATGCCATGATATAGGACGGACGCATTTAGGACTTATAGCCATTAAGGATATAATTTTGATTCTTTTATGAGACTAACAAACTGCTTGATGCGGCTCTCCAACGCTTGAGAGTGGTGTACTTATATATTGACCACACTGGAAACACTGTGGTAGATACAAAGGGCAGCAGGAATACTGTACAAACCTTCCAGGAGAACTGTACTTCCTCCGAACAACATGAGAAGCACGCACTACAAATCTCAGCAAGAGCTTGTATAATCACAAACCATACCGTCGCTCAACATACCCTTGAAGGAAATAGCCCACAATGTAGATATTAGCAGATTTTTATAACGTCTACTACGCGTGGGAAGCACTCCTGCTGTTCGTCCCTGTTTCGGTTCCAGCGGTTACGAGACGTTTAGTGGTCGTCGAAAGACGAAACAATGTACCATGAACGTAGTCTCATAGCGGTCTTCATAAGCGTAGCACTCATGCATTGCTTCTTATCTTACTGGTGCTTGAGAAACGATTCTTGTCTCATATGAATGATATGATGATCTTTTGGTAAGGGGTATCATCTGGATGTGGACGGAGTAAACAAAGTTTGCCTAGCAACAACCGCGGCACCTTGTTATTCCAACCTCGTCAATACAAGTCACGATGTCGAACATCCAATTCTGAAGCGATATCAAGGGAGCTAAAGGCGAGTGCACAATCACTGGTTCCTAAATCTGACGCGCCTTCCCATCCTCCTGCGCAATTCGCGCTCCGCCGCTATAGCAGCCACAAACCCTATTCTTCTTTCGTCCTCGCCATCACATTCGATAATCTCAACTACTCCTCCACCCGCCTTGAACGCCGCCATGTCCTCTTCCCCTGGACTACCGTCTCCTTCTCAGCTATTTGTGAAGAACACCTCATGCCTAGCGACAGGCAGTAAGGTGGGTCCAGGGCCGAAGGGGACTGTGTTGGGATTCGCGAGCGCATCGAGTCTTCTACGTCAAGCATATCCGGAAGAAGGATCACGGTCTCCGCGGATTCCTGTGAGAGCAGAGCTTGCCGAGAAGAAGAATCAGCAGAGCTGTGACAAGCCAGCTTCAAAGCGGAAAAAGGCAGCCGTCCGGCGAGAAGAGGAGGAGGGCATTGTGTCTAAAAAGCCGAGAGCGCCACGAAAGAAAGTCACAGTGAGAGATTCCAGCAACGAGACCCCTATTGAGGCCAATCAGCCTCATGCAGCAGAGCGAGTTGAGGCTTCTGAAGCGCATGTGGTGGAGAAGAGCCGCACGAAAAGGCGCAAGGACGAAGCACAGACGAAGATCAAGAAGACTAAGATAACTAAGCCTGGAGCTATTAACGATACCGCCAAGGCGACAAAGACGGCCAAAACACCGAAATCAAATAAAGTCAAAGAGACCGAAGAGTCAGGTAGCGTAGCACTGATCAAGAAAAAAGAGGCGTCTGAGGCGAGCACAGAGCCTCTGAACTTGGAAAGGGCTGTCAAAAGGAGAAGAGACTGGACACCTACGAAGGATACTTCTTTAAATTTTACACGCTTGGCAGATAACAAGGTACTGTCTGATGTATCTATTACAATCCAAACTCTAAAGAACAACTTGCCTGCTAGCCAATTTGGGAACGTTTTGGGAGATTTTGGATATGTTCAGCCGAGCCATTCCTCAATGCCTGCGCCTGCAATCCTACGGGACGTCAATGGTAAGGGCTCGACTAAGAGGCGGAAAGTGGAGCTTCTTAATACAACCATCTGCCCACCCCCTCAGCCAGTGAAGGCGAAAAGAAGTACTTCACCCAAGAAGAAGCCCCAAACTATTACAGAGAAGGCAACAGCTCCATTCGCTCCCCCTGCGCCGCAGATTACCTCGCCCTTATTACAACATCTTGCTGCTTCGGAACCTCAAAGCAATACTGATGCCGGACCTCTCAATCTTGCGAGCACGTCAGACAGAGAAAAGCAACGCAAGTCACCTGTGAGAAAGGTCAGAAAACCAAAAGCTGCCACTACCAAAGTGAAAAAGCAGACTTTCAAAGCACCAATTCTTCTATCGCCTGAGTCGGCTATAAAGACTGCCAAGGATCAAGACCTAGTTTTTGGTACTTGCAGCCAACTTGAGAGCGAAGAATCTCCGACATTCATCAGAGATCTACGAAAAGCAATTGAAGTGTCAGAAACGATGGCTGAGCCGATCATTACTAGTCCAACTATTTCCAAATCCACAGGCATAATGTCAGGCTCATCTACGAAAACCAACGTAGCTTCATACGTAGCTTCCAGGAATCTATGGTCGGTTGCGTCTAGGGACTCGGGTGGCTCATTGCTACATGCCGAAGTGGTAAATCTTGTAGATTCGCCGTTGCCCAGGCAGATGCGTATGGTTGAAGGTGTATCTCCACTTTCGAAGCCAGTGTCTTTAGATGCTCATGTGGCTTCGGTTGAAGCCGAGGTCGAGTGGAATGTCCCCGAGGACCTTTTCGGACCTCGTGAGAAAGGCGTTGAAAGACCATCAATAGTTGAACAAGGCACGGCTGCTACTGAACAAAGTATACCTAAAACTGTGGCTGAGGAATCATTAAACGGACGTCCAAGGAGCCGCTCTCCAGTCAAGAAAACCAGGAAGAATGCTGTCCCCTCAAAACCTGGAGCAAGTGCTGCTAAATCTTTGCCAGAAGGAATGCCCAACTACCAAGGGTTTACAACCACCGACCTTGCCAAAGCAGTTGCCTCGTATGCCTTCAAGCCCATCAAGAAAAGAGAAGGTATGATAGATCTCCTGGAAAGATGCTGGGAGAGCAAGAATCGAATAGCTCTTCAACCATTACCTCCCAACATAAACGTACCACAGCCGCCAACTGCTGAGGCGATGACCCTAGAGGCGCTCAAGCAAAGCAGCTCGCCCCAGAAGGAAGGAAGACCACCCAGAGCCACCATTCCCGTCACGACTGAAGTTGCAGCCGCTTGCAATCCGCCTGCCAAGAAGCCACGAGGCCGACCTCGCAAAGCGTCAACAGACGCGCCATCACCCAGACAGCGTCCTACAACATCGTCAAGAAAAGCTCCACCCCTTACTAAACCTCGCCGCTCCAGCACCCCAGCCCCCGTCGACGAAATATCCGACTCGGACTCTATTCCCCCCACCCCTTCTCCACCCCGCCGCCGCTCCTCGAAAACACCCTCTACCCTCCCGCTGTCCCCAGCAAAACCTAAAATCATTCTTCCCACCACTGTCACCCCCTCTTTCTCATCCTCGCCAGATATCCTCCACTCCATCACCCTCGCCATTACCTCGCACCCCCCAACCCACAACCCGCTCAACCTCACCTACCACGAAAAAATCCTCATGTACGAACCCTTGGTCATAGAAGATCTGACCCGCTGGCTCAATGAAGGTGGACTGGGAAGGGTGGGTGTGGATGAGGAGGTCGGGGTGGGGAAGGTGAGGGAGTGGTGTGAGGGCGGGAGTGTTTGTTGGGTTTGGAAGGGTGGCTGGAGGGGGAATAGAGTGGGAAAAGAGTAAGGAGTTGGGCGGGCAGGGGGTAGCTTGGGTTTTGGAATGGATAGGGGTTGGTGAGAAGGTGGTTGGATGCTTTGGTGTTGAGGTTAGGGCTGGGCTGGGGCGCTGGATGCTGGATGCTGCCGCGCTTATGCATTTCTTTGAATTCTTAATGCCTTGGCTGTAGTACTCTTAGCTCGATGTGAGCTGTGTATGGGTGGCTTGAGTACGATGCCGAGTACGATGACTATAGAAGAGGATAGAGTAACCAGATATCCATGTGTCAACAGTAAAATTCTCTTTTCGTTGTAACCCGGTAACAGATACCCCAACTGCCAAACTCCCACCATAACCCCCCTCGCTCTGCTCGAAAAAAAATCGATGCCATGGTCCTTCGTCTCCTTGCTCCCATGGCAAAGTCCCCCCCTGACCCCGCATTCTGTCAACACAAACACCAGCTCCCCCCCACCTCCAACACACAAACACCCTCACTTCAACCCTACTTCAAAGCCCCTCGACGCTCCGTACCGGCGTCGAGGATGTCGAGGCGTAGGTGTATGCTTGAGAGGGGAAGTGGGGAGGGGATACGGCGGTGCTGGGAAGGGGGTAGAGAATTGGGTGTCGGAAAGCTGGGGGTGGGTGTAGGTTTGTAGTCGAGGGGGAGGCATGGCGGGCGTTCCCTTTTTTTGTTCTTGTTTTTTGGACTCTGGAGTTGGAGGAAGGATTACTGTAGAAAAGAGAGGGTCTGATAGAGTCGTGCTGGAGGGGTTGTGGGATTTGTGTTTCAGAGCTATGTAAGAGTTTTTTTTCTGGAGAGTAAGTAGGATTTTGTGAGCAATTTTGTATTGTGAATGGGAATATGATACAGTGGTGGGTTTTGATGGAGGAGGCTGACAAGGGGACATAAGAGGAAAGAAGTGAGACACCGAGCGCGGTTGAGTAGTTTTGTATGGTATAGAGGGGCGAAATAAATATAGGAGTGATTGTTGGGGTGGGAGAGCTTGTGATGGAAATGCTGAGAGTTTGATGTTCAGTTTTGGATGCCCTTATTTTTATGCACACCGCACTATTCCTTATCTCCAGCCCTTACGAGTTGGCGATGTGCGATGTTCCTAGGTCTTGGGGTCCCGTGATCAAATAACATTGAGGGTGAGGGGTTGGAGTTGGCGGACTTGGGTGTTGAGAGGGGCCTGAAAGGGAAGGGTCAGAGTAACAAGATTTGTTTGATGTAGATGTAGGAGGTCATTCGACGTATTCTGACAGTAGAGCGGTAGCTTGCTTGGTTATGATAATATGTTTTATGACGAATCTACCTATACCCAGCTGGTTTGCATGCTTTCTAGGAAACAGATTTACTATTCGGCACCATCTAGCCTCCCAATAAACAAGCAAGCAAGTACACCCTTTTCATGCAAAGACAAGCTCTGAAAATGTTGGGTAATAGAGGAAATTGATATTGAAAGTCCTGCCTTATACATGGCGGGAGTTGAAGCCGTGTACCCAGTAGAAGGAACCACAATTCTTGGCAATTGACGCAGTCCTTTGGTGCGGAACAACCCTATCAATACCAAGGTGGTGGACGGCCATAATAATCATCAGCGTACCAACATCGGCGAACGGGCCGGTATGCTGGTACTAGGTATACCGGGCGTTCGATGACGGACGGAGCAATGACCACAGTATGATTCGATGATCCACCTTGAGTTGATCCACCAACGACAGCCGATTTCCCGTCGCCTGTCGATTGGCCATCACGCGGGGTTCCACCAGTGCGTATGGTTCCGCCTGTGTGTGTGGCTCCACCGTCGCGTGTGGTTACAGCATTGCTTGTACTTACGGCATGGCGTGTGGTTACGGCATTGCTTGTGGTTCCGCTATTGCGTACTGTTCCGCCGTTGTGTGTAGATTTGTGGTTTGTGGTAGGTTCAAAAATCGAACGAGCCGGCATGCCACCGTTCAAGTGCCGTTCGTTCTCCTGATGAGTATCATGCTTTTTGATCGCTTTCTCACACTTTTCGCGATCATTGGGCGTTGAGTTCTTTAGGAGCTTACTGATATCCGCGCGGTTTTTAGTAAGATCAAGGCGGATGTAGTGAGCTTCGCAATACTCGTCGAGCTTCGCTGGCTTGATTTGGAGTACATTCTCGAGTAGCTCTCCCAATTCTGGAAATTTGGTCAAGAGAAGCTGGCCGCTCATTTTCGAAAAGCGGTTCTTAGTAACGACCTCCTGTTCGCTGTCGGTTTCGTCATCACGAAAATCGGTCTTACGCCTGGAACTCCTCATAGTGGCGCCTCCGTATGAGGTCATCTGGCCATCATGGCCACGTCTCGTCAGTGCCTGTGATGGACCTACACTCCGTCCCATTGTAGTGCTAAAGCCGCGCTCGTCCTCCTCTTCGATTTCCCCAAGGCGGGTTGAGCTGGCCCTGCTAGGCCCATCGCGTGTAGCTATTCGGCTATGACCGTAACCTGCGCTCGAGGAGTGGAAAGGTCGTGAGCTCCTGAGCTCGTCTCTGTTTCGGCCATCGTCACGACTGCCAGCACCGGTACCAGAGAGTCGAGAGGTGCCGCTCTGGCTCTCGTACTCGTCACGGCCAAAGTTGCCTTGATCTAGAGCATGGGAGCTTGAACGGTCCCCACTAATCCTCGCCAGAGATTGAGAATCTGACCGACTGCCTCCACTAGCTCTTTCCAAGGCTCGAGAGCTGCCGCTGGTACGGCTGCGATCCTCGATCTGGTGTCGGCTGCTGGTACGGTCATGGTCTGCGATCTGAAGCCGGCTGCTAGTACGACCACCTTCATCAAGGTGGCTTCCTCCATAGCTGCGACTGCGATCGTCAGGACCATGACTGTTGCCGCTGATGGATTGCCTTGATGGCATGCTTGAACGACCTATAGCAGCGTTGTTAGTTGGTCTTCGCAAAGAGCTTCCGTACAATGAGCCACAACGGACCTTCGTAGGCTGGATGTGATTCTCCCTGTGAGGGCATCTTGGAGGTGGATATGGTTTTTCGGCGCCTCACAAAGGAATAATGATGTTCGAGGCTTGGATATTTGAAATGTTATGTAAGAGATGCTTTGGGTGGCAGTAGAGCTTTGAAGATTCTCTTGGTTTGTAGGAGAAAGAAAGAGAAGCAGAGAGCAGGAATACTGGGCCTTTATATAGAAATCAGAGTTGCAGTGTTCGAGTCAGTATAATGAGTGAAACCTCGGATCCCGATATCCAAGACTCCGATCTTCCAATTCCACCTCGATATGACACATCGAGGCTCAGAATAAGATTGCTACATTAGAATCAGCTACTGCTCCGTCAATTGTGCTATTGCTGACAGCGAACGCGCTTACACGTATATAATATTCACTAATAGCGGTGGTCTGACTTACACACATAAATGGTACGGATTAGTGGATGCTCTAGATAATTCAGGACAACTCATAACATTATTCCAACCATGATCTTTGAAGGAGCGTTGTACCAGACCACCCTGAGCTACAGGCTTCGAAGTATCACAGGCTCCAAGCTGCCTGTCAAACTCAGTGGCAGTCTTCATGGCTCAGGCAGACCTTTTGAATTGCGCTGGCGCTATGCCAATGTCTAAAAAATGATAGACTTCATCGAATTCTGCTTGGACCCAAATTTGAGTGATGTGTTAGAACAAGGGTCTGCATCCACGGAACGAAAGGATAAGTAAATATTGCAATTGTGGGATAGCCGGCCTAGGTTCCTGGACGTTTGTATGGCTTTGTAGTTGACTCTTTCTTTGCTAAAAAGAACAAAGTGTATGAGTGGTAGGGTGCAGTCTGATCTACCAAATGAGGGCCATTTGAGACCGAGTCATATTAGGTCCTACCATCTTCCATAACATGGTAGCCACGATTTCTGCCGAGCAGAAAATTTACATATGCCAATTTTCGACCTCTTGCTAAGCTCAAGGCATCCTGGAGAAGCCCGAAAGCCAAGCTGCTGTAAAGTCCTATCTTGACTGTACGTGCGGCAGTGACGAGGGGAAACATGTCTGTATGCGTCAACTGCTGGCCATTTAACACTTAAGCTTGTATTAATGGACCTACTCCAGGCACTGAAACCTCCGGCTACACTCAAGCCGGCCATCACCGTTGATGCAAAGTCTCTCTTACCTCCTCTTACCCTATCGACGGCTTCTTCAATCACAAAGAAGCCTCCAGTCCAGAAGGCTACTTTGGATCCTAACTTCAGCCCCTCTTTGACCCCTCCCAGCATCATATGGTAATTCTTGCTTTTGTGGTAGAGGTACCAGCCTGTTGAGGTAATTGGAAATCTGTGCGAGTTTTCTGCCCGGAATCGTAGACCGGCTGTCTGGCTGCCATGGGAGAGCCCAAGGAACACGCCAGTAAAGAAGGCACCGGTTGTGGCAGCTGAAAGGCGATTTTTGTAGGGAAGGGAAAGGCGGTTTTCGTTGATTTGCCGAGACCAAGGTGCAGGCACGATTGAGCCGTTGCAATCAACCTTGGTTATGGTGTCCTCCATGGTAATTTGTCTTCTGTCTATATATCGTAGGGATAGATCAAGCTGTGGTCAGGAAATCTCGGAGCTACTTAAGACGTAGGGCACTTCGGGATGTTTGTCAGGGCAGTGACAACAGTTATTCATACCGGAAAAATGGCTTTGCCAGGTCGTCACTCAGCAAACTCGCCCATGTGTTGGTGGTCGGGCACCTCTACGGATGTACGGAGTATGAACTACGATCGTTAATCAATGACCTTTTCATCACAATATTTCTTACGTAAGCTGAATCTGTGCCGAAAGAACTCGAACCTCGCCGCACGGAAAATACTTGTAGGCAACTCACCATCATGGTACGTAGGATTTTGTGCCATATATCAAATTTCTACTGATAACCGACCGCCCAGCCTTTCAAAACTCCAGACCAACACCAGTGGACTCTACGATTAAAGCAACACAAAACTACAATCCTTCTGTTCGTTGACCAAAGCCAGTCATTTACCTCCATCAAGCAAGACCTCCTAGACGCAGTGAAAGCAACAGGGAAATCTACCTTAAATGATCAACCTCTACCATCAGATCCAGATGATGTGATTCTTGGCGTCCCAGTCGATAAGAATGATCTCAGTAAAGGCTGGGTGGGCTTGGACATACCAGAAATGGATGGAGAGGATGGTTTTGGTGGGAAAAAGTCAAAGGCTGGGAAGAACAGTGTGCTGAACAGTAGTCCTTTGGGTGCAGGCCTGAAGGACGGGGCAGCTCTGGCATTCAGATTTAGAGATCATACTAAGACGGAGGACGAACTGGATATGGATGACAGTAGCTGGGATGTTATTCTGCCTAACTACGAGGAGGAGTATGGAAGCCAGAGTCAAGATCGAGAATAATGAGTTCAAGCTTTAATGAGCTGTGAGATACCGCCAATTTAGAGCTAGCAGACATGTTACATCAACGCCAGTCTGCTTGGCTTGGTGGCATGTCGAAACACGCTTGAATGCTTTGAGGAGGAAACCAAGCTGCAAAACAACGTCCTATTTCAGTGCTCAAGGAAACGAGTAGTAATGGTCATAATGAGAATCAAGCCAGAATCTTGGGACATGGTAATGGGTTTGTGTATCACTACGCGAGGAGAGCAATATTGATATTGTGATATTGCTCTACACGTCTTACTCCTGACGATCGTCTCTTTCTGCTAGGCTTATAAAGAAAGCTTCTCAGATCCCAACAGCTTAAACAACAAAAGAGTAAGACGTAATTCTAGCACAAAATGCAAAGATTGATACTCCGTAGATGTACCCAGTTATATGTACCATCAAATTGGACTGCATCACACCAATGTCGAAAAATCGCCTTGATAGATTTTTCATTTACTTTGGTTAGCTTCTCACATTGTCAGAGCAAACCTGTATAATTGATGGGCAGGTCGATTGATAGGGGCCGAAATTAGAGTGGTCGAAAGTTGCCGATTATTGTACGTTGACTTTTGCCATGGGTCAGTTGCCTCTGGCAACCGGCAAGTTTACGCTTAAAGTTAGTCAACATGAACCATCGACATTGCGCAAATGCGACATTTATCTCATCATCATCATTGGACATACGTAGGTGGTTCATGGGGGAATTTACAAGATCATATCTCCATTACGCCAGAGAAGGCGCGTTCTTCAATTTCAAGTGTACCGAAATACTGAGTACAGGGCATTGCGCAAGTAGCTCTCGCCGCAACTTCACCCCTTCCACATCAACATGGCTGCCTCAGACGGAGCCTCTTCAATCAGTGTAGCAATAAGAGTCCGCCCCTTCACTGTGAGTTTTATCCTTAGAGCGTGTAGTACCTCGATATTAATGAAATCCAGGTTCGAGAAGCAGCGCAGTTGACACACATTCCTGACGGTCCACTCTTTCTTGGTGATGGTTCTCTCGCTGGAGTCCCGACGCCCAAACTTGCGCAAAAGGGCATTCGACCTGTTCTGAAGGTAATTGACGATAAGTGCTTGTAAGAGATTCCCCAGTTTCCACAGTAGACGCCCCGCTAAAAAGCTATTAGAGTCTTCGACCCGCCGGAAGAACATGCAATACAGCGCATCTCGAATCGGGCTGGGCCCACTGGCAGACGATCGAAAGACCAGACATTTGGGTTTGACCGAGTTTTCGACGAGAACACCACTCAGGCGGAAGTATACGAATCCACAACGAGGAACCTGTTGGACAGCGTCTTAGATGGCTATAATGCAACGGTTTTCGCATACGGCGCAACGGGGTGCGGAAAGACACATACCATTACTGGGACAGTACAACAGCCAGGTGTTATCTTTCTGACGATGCAAGAACTTTTCGAGCGGATTGCGGACCGTTCAGAAGACAAGGTGACTGAGGTTTCGCTGTCCTATTTGGAAATCTATAATGAGACCATTAGAGATTTATTGGTACCAGGGGGGAGTAAAACTGGGTTGATGTTACGGGAAGACGCTAATCAGACCGTATCTGTGGCTGGATTATCAAGCCATCATCCTCAGAATGTACAGGAGGTCATGGACATGATCGTGAGGGGCAACGAGTATCGGACGATGTCACCAACCGAAGCAAATGCCACCTCGTCTCGATCGCATGCTGTACTCCAAATCAACGTGGCGCAGAAGGATCGGAATGCCGATATCAACGAACCACACACTATGGCAACTCTAAGCATTATCGATCTCGCAGGAAGTGAGCGAGCAAGCGCAACGAAAAACAGAGGCGAAAGGCTGACTGAGGGGGCAAATATCAACAAGTCGCTACTTGCATTGGGAAGCTGCATCAATGCTTTATGTGATCCGAGGAAGAAGAACCATATACCTTACCGAAATTCCAAATTGACTCGACTGCTCAAATTCTCGCTCGGCGGAAACTGTAAGACTGTGATGATTGTATGCGTGAGCCCGTCAAGCCAACATTTCGACGAGACGCAGAATACATTACGATACGCAAATCGAGCAAAGAATATTCAAACAAAGGTCACTAGAAACGTATACAACGTTAACCGGCACGTCAAGGATTTCTTGGTCAAGATAGATGAACAAATGGCTCTGATCAACGAGTTGAGACAACAGCAGAAAGACCACGAAGGGGTTGCATATGCTAAGTTTCGAAAGCAAGACGAGAAGCGCGAGATAATTGTCAAGGAAGGAGTCCTAAGGATTCGCAATGCTTTTGATCACTCGGAAAAGGAACGCTTCGAAAAGGCCAGCAACATGAAAAAACTGCGACAACTCGAGCGACGGATATCCATGATCTCTTCTTGGGTTGCAGCATTCGATCATGTCTGCGATAGCGAGGAGGAAGAAGGCACCCTTAACAACGTCGCTGCAATGCGCAAGACCGCCCAGGGAATCCTGTTGGAACTCGAAAGCAGCAGACATCACTACCACCAACGTCTAGCGAAGAGCAATTGGGGGCGTGCCGTAGACTCAGCGTTACAAAATGGCCTAAAACAACTTAAAGAGGCAGATGCTAGCGTTGATGGACAAGATGCTGCTACCTTGAATAGGGAGGCTGAGCTCTTGAAGGCAAATGCGGATCGCGAGGCTTTACTTGCCGTAGCAGAAGATGATAAAGGCGGCGACGCAGGTATGGTACAGATCTTACTTCAAAGCCATTTCGAAACTATGGCCGCCATCCAAAACATTCTAAGCTTGGACGAGGCCGAGGCCGTCGCAACTGCAAAGAAAGTTTTGGGCAACATTTTAAATTCTTGCACAAGCGTGACGTCTCATGTTATCAAGCCCGATGGTAGCATGATGCCATGTGAAGCTTTTCCACCAACGAAGTCTGGTACGCCGAAACGGAAAAAGCAGGCAGCTCTAATTGGAGGAACACCACTCAAGAACATACTACCCCCTTCCTTTGCAATTGCACCACACATGACCTCATCTCCAGTGCGAGCGTCACCAAAACGGCGGAAAATGGGCGGTGCAAAGAAAGGTATATCTTTTACTCCAAAGAAAAAGTCGCCAGTTAAAGGACTGAAGAGGGGCGTTCGATGGCGAGATGACACAGAAGAGGGTACTTTAGCAGAATTTGAGAAGACACCACAGCGGAAGGATCTTACGCCAGAGTCATCATCCATCGAGCCTCCCACAGCACTTCCTTCAGTAGAGTCCACAGCTCTACCAAACCCACAGTTAGACTTTTATTCTGATACCAACGGTTCCTCTCCGATTCCTCCCCCGCCTGTACCTTCGAGAGAAGCATTGCCAAAGCACAATCGATTCAAGGCAGGTTTTCTAGCAAAGAAAACAGATGGCTCCCCACTACCACCAACCCTTACCAATTTCTATTCGGACTCAGATCACTCACCATTGCAAGACCTCGAGCCGAGCAAAGCTGCCAATCGTCCATCCCTACAACACATGCAAAATATCAGCAGCGACATCACACCGAATGATAGCGCTAACAACTCAGGCTCCGAAACGGAAGACAAATGGAGAGCAAACAGAGACGATGCCATGCATATTAAAGCTGCAGTGAAGCGAGCTTCATACGCTCCATCATCTAACAACCCTGCGAACCGCCCTCGTCGAACGCGGAGCCCTACAGCAGCATCATCAGGAAGCCCTCCAAATGAAAACGCCATGTTCACTGCTTCGCACGCACGACGGATGGTGAAGAGCGAGAAAGAGAACGAGTGGAAACCCAACGTCCTCAGCCCCCGCACCGCACCAGTAGTCAAGACCTCGAGTCAGCGAAGGACAACTCTAGGTGATGGAAAGCCAAGAGAGATTAGCGTTTCGGGCAGAGATATGGCGGGCAGGGAGATTGCGAGGTTGAGCACTGCTGTTACAGGTAGTGGTGGAAGTCTGAGGGGAAGTTTGATGGTGGGTGGGAAGGCTACGTGGAGATGAGGAATCAGCGTAACGAAACTCGGTTTTCTCATCTCGGAGCATTCTTGGCGGTTTTTATGTTGCATGGCGTTCGTTGTTGTATTCAGCGGTAGCCTTTTGTTGAGGGCGGAGTTGTCCAGTGGAGTTTTGAGCCGAGCTGTACATTAGGATTTCGAGGTACTGATCCCGTAGGAAGCATCGATCCAATCTCGCTGCGGTCCTGCGCTATGTACTCCGTACCTCCGTATCGGTATGGTGAAATTCCAAATAATGAATCCTAATCATGAGTGGCTGAAATGTTTTTCGCCACCTCCGGATTTGTCATCCCTGCCCTTATCGATTGGCAACAAGTGCACCCTCGACGTCAATCGAATATATAAATCTACATATGCCTCCATTATTCAATAAGTAAACTTTCACCATCTCCTCAACTCCATTCATCAATCTGAAGCTCTCACCCACGACCCTCATTCTTACAGTCGTCGCCATCATCATGGCCTCCACAATGCCCAACTTCCTCACCCGCCTCTTTCGCCCCTTCACCTCCTCTACCCGCATGTCGCTCAACCCCGACATGCCTGCGCAAAACTTTCCTCCAAACGCACAGAAATGCACCGTTGCTGCGGGATGCTTTTGGGGCGTGGAGCACTTGTTTCGCAAACACTTTGATGGAAAGGGATTACTGGAGGCGAGGGTGGGGTATATTGGAGGGGACATGAACAACCCGAGTTATCGAGCTGTTTGTAGTGGGAGGACGGGACGTATGTGATACCTTCTCCAGGCTTCTATACTTTCAACCCTTACCTCTCGGAATTTCGAATCTTACAGCGGCTGACCTTAAATACCACACAGATGCCGAATCCCTCCAAATAACATACGACCCCTCCTCCCTCGCCTACACCACTCTCCTCGAATTCTTCTACAAAATGCACGACCCCACCACCAAGAACCGCCAAGGCGGCGACAGCGGTACCCAGTACCGCTCCGCTATCTTCTACCACAATGAGGAGCAGGAACAGCAGGCGAAGAAGGTGACGGAGGAAGCGCAGAAGCAGTGGTGGAAATCGTCAAAGATTACGACGGAGATTCTGCCAGCGGGACAGTGGTGGGATGCGGAGGATTATCATCAGAGGTATTTGGATGTTAATCCTGGGGGTTATGAGTGTCCGGCGCATTTTATTAGGAATTTTGCGGCGCTGAAGTTGGACGAGTGAGGGGAATTGGGCAGTATAGATCTGTGTTCCCGGTTAGAAAACTTGAATATTCAGCAAACGAATCTGATTGCGTTCCAGCTAAAGCTAGCTTCCACAGTCCGAAATAAAGGTGTTATCGAGCTCGTATCCTGTTCTTGATAGAAGAGCCTCTGCCGCATGAACATGTTGCCATCAAGTCCAGCCCCCTGGAGTAGAAACTTTGCCCCGTGAACAAGTTGCCATCATATCCAGCTACCCTAGGATAGATAAAAGGAAACAAGCACCCCTTAATCACCGCCTAGACATCATAAAAGAGCAGCACCCTTAGTAACCGCATAGAAAACCGGGAAAGGAGCTTCCCTCAACAGCCGTGTAGAGAGAAGAAAGATACCACCCCTTAACAACCGCGAAGAAAAAGGAAACACGGCCGAGACAATCTTGCAGCCGCCACATCAGCTTTGTCTCCTCTTTCGATCTTCAATCTCCACATCAAACGGCATCGATCCCTTGCCCCGCCCCCGCCCCAGCTCCACCAGCTCCACGCCCACTGCGACTACTCCCCTGTTCACCTCTCCCACCACGCGCCGCCGCCTGCTTCGCCGCCTTCTCCGCCGCCTTCTCCGCTGCACGCCTCTCTTGACGACTAGCCGGCGCACCCGCCCCAAAGTCGCGCGTCGTAACCCCTTCTTCCGTAGTTATCGGCGCAGGCGCAACCACTAGTGCCTGGTGAGCTTGGCGAGCCAGCATTGAGGAGCCGGGAGCTGCGAGATCGGCAGAGGTCATTGGTCGAGATGGATGGGTGGACGCGGCGCCAGGGGCGGGCGTGTCAGGCCCACCACGGACCGCCGCCGCTCCTCCACCGGCGTCGAACCAGGCTTGTTGCACCGCGCTATCGACCTGGGCGTCGGGGTGCGCGGCCAGACCCATCGCTTCCAGATAGCCGGTGTCACGGATCGGCGCCGTGTGCGTCACCCAGCCATCTGGAAGGACGGTGTCTGGGCGGATTGGGGCCGCGGCGCTCGCCAGAATCGTCGTGGTGTCCGGGAGGCAGGTGTGCGGACTCGTCCTCCAGCGGCCGATGCATCGGCAGAAGAAGCGGGTGTGGGCCGGGACGTAGGGCTGGTCGATGTGCGGAGCCGTGAAGATGCTCCGCTGGACGTGCAGCACGTCCTCTGGGTCTCCAATTGGAAACTCAGGCCAGCTTGCCTCGGTGGTGGGCTCGGGAGGGCAGGGGACTGTTCCATCTACCCGATGGAGGGTTGGTCGGGGCGCCCCGTCTCCCATGAACAACTTGGTCAAGGGGTCGTAGAACATCCCGTGTACCGATCCGTACAACGGGATCCAGTGAGAGGGGACGCCCGGGGTCTCGTTGTCGTAGACCTTAAGTGGAGATCCTCCACTTGGAGGGGGAGGGGGAGGGGGAAGAGGGAGGCGAGCGGGGACGGGAGCGACAGGTCGATGCAGCACTGGGACTGCGAGGAGTTGTGTGGCCGCATTGGCTGGGTGGGATGCAGCCATTGCTCGGATTCGCTGTTCGTCATATGCAGCGAACGCGCGGAGTTCTGGCGCTATTTCTGGCGCTTTTTGGATGTTAGCCTATGTGGAACATTGTTTAAATCACATGCTCAAAACAGGAGAAAATTGGAGGTTGGACTGCTAATATTGCTTTTCTGGCTGGAGAAATAAAGTCCCACGAACAGTATATGTAGGTGGTTGTAATGTATTGGGTAAGATTATGGTTGGAAGAGGAAGGGCCGTAGATGTGATGCGAATGCTGAAATCTCGACCATTTCACGAAATGAGAGTATGAAATCACAAGGGAATGCGAAGAAGCAGAGGAGATGGACGCGTATGATGTTTCCAGCCTGATGAAAGAGACGTGAGAGCTTACCAGCAGCAGGGAGGTCAGGAGCAGTCTGCTCAGTCGATGGTTCAGGAGGAGTCGAGGTGGAAACCTCAGGGATGGCTACACTCAGATCAGCAACCAGCACCCCACAGCCTTCGGATCTCGAGCTCTCGTTATAAGACATACTAGGCATTGGTACAAACTCTGCCGCCTCAGCGGACAAGGCAGTTGAAGGTCTACGTTGTGTCATTGTTGCTTGAGGTGCTGCATGTATGCGTGAAGTGAGGTGTGGGTCTTGGAAGGTGAGGTTAGTTAACAGCGGTCATTTTGTGGGTGAGGATATAGGGCGACCGCTTACTGCTAAGCGGCAACTCCAGCATTGCTTTCTTGGTCAACAACTCCGACTCAACGTCGCCTTGCGAACCTGACTCTTTTCCTACCACTCGTGGTATATTTAGTACTAGAACGCTACGTCCAGTATGTGTTAAGCTATTATCTAGCATCCTGGTCGGTCCCGTTGTATTCTTTTCTTTCACCTGCTACTGCACATTAGCGAACATAAGCGAACACGTGATTTGCGGTGAGCCCTAATCACGTGGGTCGCGCCCCACTCTTCTCCAGGAAGGATTTTCACACACCGTTTGGGCTAGCTCTGGCTGGTTCTTTGCCACTGTCTGTACTGGCACGTTTTGCGCAGTTGCATCTGGGGTATGTCCGGAGGTTTGCGTGAGTCGCAATGCTTTCCCCTTCTGTTTGTCAACTGTCTGATCTTTTTCCGCAGGTGCAGTTTGTATAGGAGCCGCTCCTTGTGTGACTTCCGTCTCTACTTTGTGTGTAGGTTGTTCACTAAATTTGTCGGTGATATCTATCTCAGGTGACTCCTCTCCGCCCTCGAATTCGGGCGCTGGGAATGTAAGAAACCGTGTGTGGAAGTCTGGGCTATGTGGTAAAGATTCGGCTGTACTAGAAGCTGATTCTCCGATACTCTCTTCAGCGCATTCTTCATCAGTCTCCCTCTGTTTTCCTCTGTTTTGGGTCCCATGGTCTGAAGAGCTTGGAGATTGTTCGTGAATCTCTTCAATTGATGCCTGAGGGTGCACGACGTCTGACAACGCTTCTTCGGGCTGCTCAGTAGCGGAAAGATATGCTTCTTCAGTCTCAGGAGAAGCCTCGTCACCTAGAACATCGCTACCTGCCAAACCTTCATTTGGAGATTGCGGTGCAGTGAGGTAGTCTTTCTCTGGCGAAGACGACACGCTGGACTTTTCAGACTTTTTGGGAGACGACTGCTCTGGAATACTAAGGTACGATGCCTGACTTTGTTCTGCTGTTAAGAAGATAATTGGTATGGTAGTTGGTTGCAAAGGCTCATTTGTAGTGTGCAAGGCCGCTGACCCTGGTGGCGATCTGATAGGAGAACTTGCTGCCGGCTTTACACCTGATGTACGAGAACGAGGAGCAGACTCTTCGGCTTCAGCTAGTGGCCTTGAACTGGGTTTTCTCCTACGGCCAGTGGCGATTTGCCAGCCATGGTCTTGTGAATTGTCAGACATCGCCACGGTCGGCTTTAAGATTTTTGTGCAGTGTCCCTGGATGAGGTCAGCTTCTCTGCCGTGAATGACTTGGGATTCACTATGTTTACCTCAAAGTCTAAATAGCGTTCTCAGGGGTCTGTTACTGCAACTGAAGGCTACTGGATCAAGATGTGCAAATCAAAGCCAAGGCAAAGAGTACCTCTGCAAGGGACTGATGGTGGTTGTGGGCACGCTCTACAACAAAAATTGTGCGGCAATTTAAGATTGGCAAGAAGAATGAATGCCCGATAGACTGTCAACATTGTGATCTCGCCCTACAAGGCGGATTGCTAAGGAAAGAAGTAACACATTACTAAGAAAACGTTATCACAACACGGACCAAGGACCAGTGCAAGATGGTGCGAATCAATGGCCATGAGAGCTTGACTAATAGCTAATTCATACCCAGGCTGGTAATGTAGACATCCGAGAAACCTCCAACCGATATACGCAGGTTTCTCCACGGAAATTCCTTGACAAGCCGGCCTTGTTGGGCGGTTAGCCTTGAAACGAAGAAGATTGAAGCCAACTTACGAATGTTGTTCGCCCTATAATTACCGGAGTAAACGGGCAATGGGCTAGGCCAAAGCAGCAGCTCCACTGCTATCATGCTTCAGATTCTGCGGGCTGGCTACACGAGATCTCACAGCCGAAGTTCCACATCTTGACCTTGGCTTTGCGTAGGATGGGTCAGTAGTCGTCTTCCAAACTTGTAGAATTGGGCACAAATGTAGAGCGCCGGTGCAGCGAGGATAGCCCAGATACTAAGCACGACGAAGAAGGTGGTCTTGGTTATGTCGCCATAGCCGGCAACCCGATAAGCAACGACGAGAACTGCACAGGTGATAAGGCAATTGATGCCCGCCAGAGGGACGGCGAGGTGAATCCATACCCAAACGGTGAGATAGGCGTGAAAAGTCGCGATGATGGCAAGGAGGATCGGTATAAGGAACAGGGACTGTGTCTCAATGAACACACCAACCAGCCCACCGCCCACAAGAGTTGTCACGATGACAAGATAGACGACTATTTCAGGATGGTTCGAACCTGCCTGGTGAGAGGGAGCCAGATGCGTCTTTGCCTTCTGGAAAAGAGTGTAGACAAAGCTTGCCATAATAGAAAATCGGTTGTTGGTTGTTGAATTGATTCTTGATGTTATGATGGGCCTGGAGAGCGATAGCTTTCTTGCAGATGGAAAGGTAGGATGGCTTGTTCGATGAGGAAGAAGTTCAACGATCTCACAGAAACCCCATAGGACCAATTGAGTGGTTACACTAGCGTTGATATTGGGGCTTATCCGAGAAACGAAACCTATCCTAGAACTTTCGCTTCTTCTTCTTTGCATTACTCTTGCTCTTCTCTTCTAGATTTCGCTTTAATTCCGCCCTCTTACGATTAGCCCTTTCCTGTAAATTTCCGCGAGGTGAAGGAGACCTTGCTGCAGTGTTAGCTCGACCCGTCCTTTCAGTACGCGTTGTTGTATGATCTCTACTGATGCTGCTCTCCATGTCCACGCCAGAGTTACGAAGTACCTTGTGCTTTGAAGTGTGATTTTCATTGATAGGCTGACTGAGTGACTCGCTTGGTTCGTCTGGTAGTTTCCTTTTACCACCAATTTTGCCCAGCTTGGCCTTTGGTTTAGGTGCCGAATGCGTCTCATAACTTTCGTCAAGTACGGGATCGGGGCTAGCTGAGATACTTTCTTCCTGCCTCTTATTCTTCCTCGCAAAATTGCTAGACAAGATGCCATCGTCCATGGTGTTTTCATGCCCACTATTTAGCTCTATCGGAGGCTCTATCTTCAGTGAATAGCCACGACGGGGTTGGCTATCCGCATCTCCTGCATCTTCGACAATAACAGAGTCTTTCCTCTGAGAGTTACTTTCTACCTTAGCTAACACGGGTTCTTCGTCACCTTCGTCCGTCGTCGAATCGTCATCGGCTGACTTCGGGCTTGCCGTTCTCGCCCGCGGTTCCTCTCCTGTGTTGGCCATCGAGGATTCTTGGCGAGCGTTTGCTAAAGTCTTTAGACCTAGAGGAATAGATCGTTTCTAGTATACGTCAGCCGGCTCAAGATGGACGTTGATTACCGTGGCAATGGTGACGCACCTGGAATTCATTGTCAAAATCTACATCATCCTTGGGTTCTATTACATTTTGCTTTGACACCGGTCTATCATCTAAAGCCTGAGAGACATTTGATATTCCGAGATTCCATTCATCTCCTAAACGATCCCACCATGTGTTGCAATCCGACGTTCTGAAGATCACGTTAGGGGTTTCTGCTGTACCGGGAGCAAATACTCCAGAACAAATATCTGACAGATTGCTGGATTGAGTAGCGGTGAATGTCCTCCACTGCTCTTCATCGAACACACCAAGCCCCTTCACTAATTTTGCACAATACTCTGTTGAGTCCAACCTGTTCGCAGCCTTTGATACTGCAACGGCAGGGAATATTTTGCTAAAGTCTGACCCATCTGATTGCACTTTTTGGGTTAGTCTATTGATGACATGGTCTTTATCTTTCAAACTCTGTAAGAGGAATTTGATTTGGGCTTTTGCATTCAGTTGCAGGCTTAAACAAGGCAGAACGAATTCACTGGTAAAGAGATGCTGAGCTGCAGGCGTCAGGCTTATAGGCCATTCAAGCGGCTCTAGAGGTGCTGGTAAAGGGGTACGAATATTTAGGACTAGCTGCTTCGGGGTATCTCCTCGGGAAAGGCTCAAGGAGGTACCTTTTGTACCCGCCAAGGAGTCCCGTAAATTGCGCAGGAATTGTTGCATCTGGTCGGCATCTTCGCTGGGATCTATACTCGGATCTAAAGCTCGAGCTCTTCGTAAGATTTCGTTTCGGTCTAAGTGCTCTGTCCAGATATATGTAAGGTCTGTAACTAGGACAGTGTAATTCGAGGGCCCAAATTCATACTTGACCAATAGTGGTGGCGAGCCGACGATGTTTTGGGAGAGATTTAATGGTCTCCAGAACGATCCCATGGCACAGGCCCGTTCCGGTCAAATGGTAAATGTTTGTCAAATTAAGGTAGTCGTCAGATTTTGAGCTTACCACTCTTACCAGACCTAGCAGCCTGGCTCCAGTAAGGTAGGCTGATTACGGTAGCCGAGATGATCAATACACTAGTGTAATATACATCTACTTGATGGTAGGGTGAATAATTGGAATCCTGCAACTCTTCACTCGTCTACATATATGATAACAGCTTCAGCTTTCGGCCTTACCCTTCAATACCATGACTTCCCACGAAGGTAAAGGGCTTCTCGATCGAAAGAGATCCAGGAGTCCTCCACAGAACCCTTGGCGACGTCAAAACAAAGACTACAAACGCCACAAAGGACAAACTGGACCACATGCAGGAGACAGCGAACGTCTGGCCGAGGAAGGCATTACGGAACGGAAAGAGCATGAGAGCTTTGCCCGAGAACAGACACGACTGAATCAAATACAAGAGGCGGAACGAATGAGGGAATGGGTATCCCAGGAGGATAACTTTGTGTTGAAGCAGTCAAAGAAGAAGGCTCAGATCCGTGTAAGAGAGGGACGTGCAAATTCAATTGACTGGCTCGCCGTTACTCTCAGCGTTATAGATCCAACAAGAGACCCACTAGAAGACGAGGGTGTTGAATCAGATGTTGACATTGTGGACCCAGCTGGTATCTTTGAGGGTATGAATTATTCTCGACTACAGGATTTGGGCAAGGAGATCGACTCGTACTTGATTCTCGAATCTAACAGAAGCAATCGGGACTATTGGAATGTAGGAAATTCTTCCTCTTTACGGACCATGTTCTCCATACTGACAACACCTAGGCACTTAAAGTAATATGCAAGGACCACCAGAGCAATTTAGCCCCTTCAGGACCACAAACCCGGTCTGGCAATACTGTTTCTGCAGACGTAGAACGTCTTCTAGGACCCAAATCTCTAACAGAGCTTGACGCTTTAGAACATCAAATCTCTGCCAAGCTACGGTCAAACGAACCGATCGATGTCGAGTACTGGGAGCAGCTAATTCTCAACATAGCCGTCTACAAGGCAAAGGCGGAGCTAAACAAGGTTTACAAAAGTATCATTGACAGTCGCTTGAGTGACCTGAGGCAGGAGCAAGTAATAGAAGCGGAGCATGCCAAGGAAAAGTTGGCTTTACTCCTCGCCAGGCCCTCTACTTCCGGGATTCACCTGTTTGGACCTCCCATCGTTGCGAATAATGCACCGGCCGCATTCCCGTCTGTTCAATATTCGCGCCGCATAGATCCGGAGCCTTACTTAAAACTTCGAGCTGAAGACAAAGGCCATGAAATAGTTGAAGAGGCTGATTTCATGAGTAAAATTGTTAGTATACAAGTCCCTTTAACGGGTCGACGAGGTTGCTAACGCTAGTTTGACAGGCTCTAGAGCGGCGCAGGGTACTTAAGCTGGGATACGTGCCCTTGCGGCAACTCCAGTCAGATAGGCCAGCGGCTGCGTCCATTCCTAAACCATCGGACGCAGCAATTCCTGGCAGTTCTCGTTTCGCCGCTGTGGCCAACGAGGACTTCTCTTCTGCTACAACTGCTCTGTATGAGCGTGAAGTTGCTCGTGGTGTTCAGGAGAACGAAGAAATCTTTGCTGGAGAAGAAGAAATATCATCTGTATCGAAACCTCAATGGGCAAGTAAATATAGGCCGCGAAAGCCTCGTTACTTCAACCGTGTGCAAATGGGCTATGAGTGGAATAAGTACAATCAGACTCATTACGACCATGAAAATCCACCACCGAAAGTTGTGCAAGGCTATAAGTTCAATATCTTTTACCCGGATTTGATAGACAAAGTCAAGGCTCCTACCTATCGCATTGAGCGAGAGAACGGCCGAAAACGAGGACAATCATTTGCACCAGCCGGGGAAGAAGATACGTGTTTAATTCGGTTCATCAGTGGACCACCGTATGAGGACCTTGCGTTTCGCATCGTTGACAAAGAGTGGGACTATAGTGCGAAAAGAGAACGCGGGTTCCGAAGTAGTTTCGACAAGGTTTGTTACACATCCAGCCTCCTGTTTATTGCATTCATCGCTCTTTAACTATTATTGTGCATTGCCCAATGACATATAAAAGTATTCAGAGACTGATTGGCTAATTCTTCAGGGCATATTGCAACTTCATTTCCAATTCAAGAAAGTCAGTAGCTCTTCCCTGATCCTGATAGGGGGGATTCCAGTCACTGATTTTGATTTAGGTCTATTACCGCAAATAGAGGAGGTGAAAGACGCACTGGCGTTAGACAGCTTTTCAATATTCTCTTATTACGTAGGAGAACATGAGACTCCAATGTCATCAAAGTATCCACATGCTAAAGAGCATCATTGGTTATCTGGACTAGGGCTCCATCCATCACGTGAGCTCTAGAGCCTTGTGGCGAATCGTTGACGAATATATTCACGTCCGCATTGCATAAGACCCCTAAGTCAACGGCACTTACTATAATGTGCAAGTCAAGAGGATGAATCATGCATGGCGACGCTACCCTCGCGGTGAATCATTCCGCGAAGTCGATTCTAATGCAGGAACCCTTACTTACATGCTGAGCAGTCTATAAGACTGGTATGTTAGTAAGTGCTGCAAATTTCATAAGCCTATGAAATATTCTCTCGCTTCAAATTTTAGGATACCTATGCCTATATTAAAATTCGAAGAAGCATGATCCGCCGCCAATCCTCAAGGAACTTAGCAGTAAGAGCGGAGTTACCAGTTATCGATCCCTCTCAGCTTCAAATTGATGTTTAACACCAATTGCGGAGAATTCGTCGTGGCTCACCACATTGCTGTAAAGTCTGTCTGGACCCAATCAACTGGTTACAGGTAGGCTATAAGGCACCATCCGCCTTCGCTGCAGCTTCTAGAAGGATGGACAGAAGTTACGGCAATGAATGCGGTTACCGTTGGGCTAGTCCTCATGCAGCCACCCACGTCCAGTAAGGTCTCTCAAAAATTCCTAGATAATGTCTCCATGCTCCTGTGACAGAGGCAGGTATCCGCTCTGCACAGCAGCCCTAGAAATGCGTCAGCCTCGGGCTAAGGCGCTGGCAACAAATCACTGGCTTCTCCTTAGTAGGCGGTGAGTCTAACCTAGATTCGGATGCTCAGTACGATGAAGAAAACGACAGCGTCGTGGAACGTTACGCACAGCCAACTCAGGCCTAAACCATTCTTACCTGCGCCCATGCAGAAGCGATCATTCCTGAGGCTCACGCATCCGTTGTGTTTGCTCTATGCCGCAGGACCGGAAGATTGCACGAAATCTTTCAACCCATGAGCTGGCATGCCTGATCGCCTGGTCTATGGAGGAGCCTAATCTTTCCCTACATGTTTGGGTGGGGTGCGTAATATCAATGTCTCACAAGTTACGTCTTCCAGAATTTCCTTCGATTCTTGCACCTCCCGTTGAGGGACGAATTTTTGGACTGAGACCTTTGCTGCTCTGCATCACACGAGAGAAGATCCGTCGGTCACTGCCATTGTACGAAGAGGCTTGTCATGCAATTGCAAGATTCGTCATACCATTCTCTCTGTATCCAAGGTCTGCCCATGAAAGGTGATCTCTCCACCACGCATAAAGCTTCGCCTACTTTGCAATCCCGGATACCTGAGACCGGCTCCCAGACCACCATGCCTTCTCTGATCGATCATACCGCAAAAATTGTCTCAGATTATTGCTATGATATGAAGCCTTATCATGAAGATGGGCTCTTGCCTTCGAAGCCTCTTCCCTGGCCGAATGTTCACGATCCATCAACATCTGAACAAAGGTCTAACCGTTACCAAATAACCAATGACTCCGCGGAAAACCAACTTCAGAGCGTATTTGGAGCATCCTATATTGAAAAGCCAGTGGAAGATTCAGCGTGGGACTATGGATATATACACAATTCAGTTCCCCCATATACATCCTCGATGCGCCCACGCAGTTATCCCCTAGAAAACGACGTCAATATGGGAGAGTCTTTACAACCACAAGCAGAGACAAATACCCCGTCCTCATTTTTCATGGACCCTCGCCAGCAACCATCGCATGAGACGTTGATCGCAACTCTACGATTACAGCGCCACAGGGACATCTTAACAAATCCCACAAATATTTGCCAATTACAACTTGGAGACGAACAATTCCAGGACCCATGCTCAAGTCCCTCGCTATATTCGACAGACACACCAAGCTTTAATCTACCTCCGACTGATATTCCCGGCACCGTTGTGGGACAAGAAGTTGCAAATGACCTAACGGCACTAAACGGAGAGGAAAGTGATGGGGATGGAAACGCTAATAGCGAGCCTTATGCGCAACTAATTTTTCGAGCCCTCAAGAGTGCACCAGGCCACAGAATGGTGTTAAAAGAGATTTATGAGTGGTTTGCAAAAAATACGGATAAGGCAAAAACCTCGTCATCGAAGGGTTGGCAGAATAGCATCAGGCATAATTTATCAATGAATGGCGTAAGGCCATACGCTGACACCGAAGAATGTTCTCGAACAATGCTGACTAGACATAGGCCTTTAAGAAGGTTGACCAAGCGCCGCCGACCGATGAAGCCAAGAAAGGTTTCATATGGGTCCTCGAACCAACCGCAGTAGAGGAGGGCGTGAAATCAACAACAAGATACCGAAAATTCAATTCTAACAGGAAAATTGGCAAAGCTGAGCATCCTGCCCCCCAACGGCAACGCTCCGGTGCCAAAGGTGGAAAGGCGGCCAAAAAGGCAGCAAAAATAAGACGATCTGCAAGATTCTGCGAACCTAGTAGCCTTCGTTATGTCGAGACTCCCAGCGTAGTCTCATCCGCCGCTTCAGTGTCCATAACGGAAAACGGAGTACAAATAGTCCCGGACTCTGGATTGGCTCATTCGAACAATCTCCCCTACTACCTATCTACCCCAACCTCGTCCTCTGGATCGTCGGTCTTAGACTCCAAGCCATACGGGTACGAGGATATCACTGGATGTTCTCCCCACCTTTGTGGCGATCCCGTTTTCTACGAAGATCACGACCATGCCAATGACTCCGTGTTTTCTTATCCCTCGTTATGTGATCCCGGAGAAAGCATATTCAACTATGGCTTGGCCGCATGACTAGTTAGAATGCTTACTTGTTTACTCCCGGTACAGCATGCTTCGCAGCAATTTTACCTATTGCGCTATTTCTATGATTGAACACTATAGAGGGTTATTGTAGGCTTTACATATCTGCGTAAGCGTCTCTGTAACAACACACCTGCCTGCATTCACATCCTAGTCAAACATCCAAGCGTGTCTTCCATTTCCTAAGAAGTATGGTCGTTTCTCCTAATACCCAATAGACCGTTTGCTTTCGTGCATGTATATAATTGATCGAAGTTGATTGTTTGATGATGTCTTTTGGCCCTCGTGTATATACTCTATAACATTTTTCTATCAGTTTGCCTGTCCGCCCTACAATATCTGTTATAACATCATCGCTACATCGTACCCTTTAGTCTTTTACTTTCAATTGACTGATCACGACTTGTACCTCCAAAGGGTTGGACGTGATGCCAACAGAGGATCAGCATTTCGACCACACTGACTCATTGGAACTGTGTTGACGACTGTTGCTACCATTCCTCCTGCTACGTCAAGATGCATTGGGCTCTGAAACACGCCAATCAGTCCCTGGTTCTCGAGTTTGCCTGCAACCTATTCGTGACAAAGGCTTGAGGCCTGGAAGGTCCAGTATATGGGGTAGCGTGCAGATTCAACCTCGCCTGTCGTCAAGTGGCTTGCAGTAGCTCCTTATGGAATAACAACTAGTATGTGGAAGGATCAAGATTGAGAGCAGGTAGCTAGCTGTCAGCGGGAGCGGGCCGTTTGCCTTGCAAAATCACGTTTTGATATATTGATTTCGCATCGCTTGGCTTCTGAGCTGCCTTGGAGAGACTGATGTAAGTCTACTTGATTTGCTGTTGAAGAATATGGATGGCAATTCGATTTTGGCAACATCCTACTCATATGAAGTATTCAGAAGGGAGGTGTGGCATCAGTATATGCAGAAACAGCTTTGTAAGGGTTAGCGGGGTTGGAGAGGAACCCTGCACCAGCGTATGGATGCTAAGAATTATCTACAGACTAAAAGACTAGTGTGGAGAGCCATTGGAAAGGCTCATATGCACCAAGACATTTCGGTGTCGTCGTTCCATCTGTCCCAGGCATGGGAACTCTACTTTACGCACAGTCGTTACCGACATGATCGGCTCGGCCCCTGGGGATCCGGGACGTCAAGGTCCGAAAGCGCCTCTGGCTCGACCTGCATTAGGAACCAGAGAACCAGACAATCTTCGAAAAAATCACTTATTCCGGGCGCGATACATGTCATACCTGAAATCTCTCCATCCACAAGCAGCCTGACAGCCTGGTGGTCCTACATTACGTCTTCATCGACAACGGTTGGCGATAAGCCCAACACAATTGACTGGTTGACCACGGTTCAACAAGTCGATCTGATCTCTGATCGAACTATAGGTACCATGGAACAATTCCAAGATCGGCGTCCATATGGTCGATGTCTTCCCAAATAGGCGGAGAGCAATTGATGGACTTAAGGTAGCTGTCAAGACCTTAGTGTGGTGGATTCGTCAACACACACGTGGTTATCCGTGCACTCGTGCAACAGTACCGAGACTAGGAATATGACAGGTGCTTAAGACAGCGGGAAGTAGTGTCTTCCAACCACGGGTAACCGTTCGGCGGTCAACTCCGTTAGATCAATACCTGCGTGACAACCTCGGGATATTGCAGGCAGTTTCAAGTACGGCAATGCAAGAGTGGGTGTAAACCCGGCTTTGAAGAAATCACGGCGTGAGCAGCTAATGTCGGGATATGAGGCACTACTACCGGAGTTTAGTAAATGCAAGATGTGCAACAATGCGGCTCCAAGTTTGCAGTCATCAACTTCATGCAACAGTATAGGGTAGATAGATCGAGCAGCAAAACCCATTTCCCCATGTCAGATTCAAAAGAAATCAGCTTTGATTCATGCCGGTAAACACAATTGCCGCTGTCTTATCAAAAGGTCTCGGTTATCCAGAGGGGATGGGAGACTAGAACAGGTCGAGGACCAAGTATTATACCATATGCGATCTAGGATCTACAGCGGGGAAAGCTCTTTTGGCAACATCGAACCCGCTTGCACGTTCTTAGCCGATATCAAGCTCCAGAGAGACGAAGCCACTATCCTTTCGTTACCCATTCCTTCTCGATCAGCGGCTGCTTCCAAGCGCCTACTATTTACACTTTCCACTGTACGAATCTTGCATATTGAGGCACTCAATAAGAACTTATCGGGATTGATAGATGCATAATGACAGGGGCACTACTAGCACGACACCAGAATTCCCTATCAGGGATGTGGAGAATATGATATCAAGCCCTTATCGACGTCCCGGATTCGGAACTGCAAACAGAAGATACAACTCGACAGGGTCTTTCTGACTCTCGGGCTCGATTGCCACCACCTCTCCAAAAGAGCTTTTGATAATCCTGACATTGGGGCCCCTGAACCGTACTTTATCATTTATGCGAACCTTACGCCAGAGGAATGACATGAGATATCAACTTTAAATTACTCGCCAATCGCACAAACCAAGGTTTCCTTATATCAACATCTTGATCGGATAAACGATTGGCTTGGAATCTCACGGTTAGGGCTTCTGTAAAGCTTTACCGAACAGCGGAATCCCAGCTCTGCAACAACCTACTAGTCTCACGAGGACGGAGTGGGGTGCCAGCCGACGTCACCAACGCTCAACCACTCAGGATTGAGAGGCTCACCATATTCTCCAATACTCGATGGCTCCCGTTATCGAATAGCCGTCGCTGTTCAAGCTTCATGATACTGTTTCGGTTATTGAACCGACGACAGTGAGACGGTCCTTTCCTCCCTCCTCTCCCATGCAATTTGAACGGTTACAGAGCCTTCGGCTTATATCATGCCAAAAACCCCCTATGAACAGTGCTTACTCTGATACTCGAGAAACATAAGGTGTGAGTCAACCGTTTTCGATATCTGCATCATCAAGCTGCGACACCACTCGGTGACTAAATGGCATGTAAGTGCTATCACTGGCCGCTTCCGTGATTAGGCTCATAAAATAGTCCCAGGGGTACGGATCGCCTTTTTCCATGGCAGTCTCGACAAGCGGAGGCTTAGGTGACTCTGTAACGCCCCATCGATCGTTCTCGAACGTACGATACATCCATCTATTCCCTCAACCAGCTTCACTGTTCGGTCTATAGCCACCTTCTGTCACAGTATGGGCCCGTTGCCTTTTGAAGCTGAGGAGGTGATACAGAAGTGGCCCCCAGTCTCGTTAACATTTTGCCAGCCGTATAAGTAAATACTAACTAGCTGACCTTGTGTTAGAAAATGCAGATATTCCAAGAATTTCCTCTTCCACTGTGTCTATGGATACCCCAACCGCCTTCGAGCCCGGAGGATTACCTCACCGCAGCTTACAAATCTGTTCGAACTGTTGCGGAAGTTCAGAAAAGTGCGACACTATACCCCATGGGAAGTTTCCGAAAGAAGCAGTTGCCGCTATTGCATGGAGACAGGTTTTACAATCCCTACCGGCATCTGGATCTCGCAGCCGAGATATACGTTTCGGCTACAGTTTTTTCAGCTCCATAAAATGAATACGACAGCAAGCCTCTACAAACATACTTTTCATATCAAATCCTCTCCCAGATTCCAGGTATGCGGCTGGAAAACATGGCGGTATCGATAACTCGTAATTGAACACATGTTATCCAACTTCTTTTCACAAGTCGCTACTCCTCCATCAATGATCAGCAGCTCTATACTATCGCGCAGCCCACACAGCGATATTTCAAACCTCCGTCCTCATATCATCCAATTTTTATTCAATCTACGATGCACAAGGTCCCCTAACCCAATCATTACACACTAACCCCGATCTAACCAAAAGTACTCATCAAACCTCATCCGATCACTCACCCCGCAATTTCCCCTATCCGCCCTTATCCCGACCACCCACCAATTCACCAACCCAGTAAACGCTCCACAAGCTGTATCTTCCAGCTTACCCGTCAATCATCTTTTCTCGCCCTGTCCTCTGAATGAGTTCTTCCGCACGAACGCCTAGAGAAAAGGGGCTAGAATGAGAAAGGGGGCGAGAACCGGGAAATTTTGGAACTTTGAGAGAGAGAGATCGTGATGGGGGTAAAGCTTGGGGGGGAGGGGGGTTCTTTATGGGAAGGGCTTCGGTCTCAGCAATAGAACAGCAAGAGGACGTCGTCTTTTCCAAGTTTTCACCGCCCCCGTGCAAGCTCCGTCTCCAACCTTACCTTACTCCCCCAACTTCTATTCTTCTTTCCCCTCTCCCACCTCCCCAATTCCCACCCCCCTTCCCCCCCCCCACACAGCCCTTAAAACAACCCCGACACCAAAACCCCACATTACAACATCCTCAACACACACTCCCGTTCCCACACGCTCTAACGCTCAACCCCTCAACCCATCCCCTTTCTTCCCCCGAACCCGCCGACACAAAACCTACGAATCTCAGAGCCCACTCTTGAGCATCACGGTACTTGTTAAGGAAATGGTGGGGTGGGGTGAGGTGGCGTGAGGTGAGGTGGCGTGAGGTGGCGTGGCGCGGGGTGAAGTGACTTGGGAAGACGGTGGGGAGAACGAGAGAGATGCGGGCATGTGTGTGAAGCACGGATGGCGTTTGGTGCGAGGGTGGGAGTGAGGGGGTTGGGGGGACAGTAGTGAGGATATGTACCCTCGAGGGTTGAGTGAGAGAGAGAGAGAGGGGAACGGACGGCATGGTGAATTCGAGTATGGGAGGTGGTTGTGGTGATGTTGATCTAGTGCTAGCTGATAGATGCAATCGAAATCCTTCTTCCCCGTCTATCTGGCCCCCCATCTCAGGCCAATTTCCACGCTCAATGCCAGCCCTTGGAATTCGGCTGACCATCCTTGCTCTTCCAACATTTCCTCGTTCTCCACCATGGCTTTCCGTGTTGAGATACTTTTGGGCAAAGTTCACCTTTAGCGGCTTAGGAGATAGAGTTCGGAACGGGAAGGCCGCTTTTGTTTGCTTGGTTTGTTGAGGTTTATGATTTTCTGGGCTTGTGGGGCTGGATATTGGAGTGGTTTGGAGGAGGCCGGCTGGTGAATGCAAATTTCGTCGCCGCAGTGTCGTCTAGTCCCTTCGTACATTTGCCTTTCCCATCAGCTCCGACCTTGCCTCTAGGGATTTTTCACATTCGCCTCCCAGGGCTCTGGGCTGCCTTCTCCATGTATCGGCCTGGGCATATTGAGTTTTTGGTCCAGGCGGGTCGAGTTGCATCTGTCTGTAGACAACAACTCCTCCTCCCTGTCCCCTCTTCTCAACAACTACAATCTCCCTGTCCCACCCCTCACCAAGCCCCGCGTCCCTTCCTTCAAGACATCCGCTCTCCAGACCACCTCCAGCGGCTCAAGCCTCCCCTTCCTCAATCCAACCGTTAGACATCTCTCGAACTCCCCCCTCCTCTCCGTACCCATAAGCTCCGGCCCCGGCTGACTCATATCCATAACCAGCCTCCTTTCCTCCTCCTTGAACATGGGAACTGGAGAAATACACTTTTCCGTCCACGGCGGATCGCTGGACTTGATAAAATCTAGCAATGCGCGCCGGCGCGCACGGATTGTGCTCGGGGCGCTGGGGTTTAAGGGACAAGGTACGGGTGAGGGAGAAAGGAAAGGGGAGAGAAGGTGCAGGAGGAAAAATTGAGGGGGAAAGAGGATGATTTCGGTGGAGAGAGCGCGGGAGAGCCAGGTTGATGGTGGGGCGAAAGCGGCGGAGGTGTGCTCGATGCCGCCGTCAGGGGTAGGATTGTGAATTATTGGGGCAGGGGTAGGGGATGAGGGGCGGGATGAAGCGGAGTTTGGGGAAGATGTTTGGTCTCCGGAAGTGGGTGCAGGGGCAAGGGGAAGGAAGTAGAGGTACATTTGAGTTGAAAAACGTTTAGCAAGGTTGGCCGGGGTGAGCCACCGAGTAAAGGGGACAAGGCTTCCTGGTAAGGCAAGATCGCTTAGAGAGGGCTGGCATGAAAGGAGGCAGGGAGGAGTTACCGGTGTCTGGGACTCCACCGTGCTGGGAGACCCACTCTTGGAAAGGCATTCGTTCCGAATGGACGGCGTGACGGCCCTCTTCTCGTACTTCATCACTCAGATATAATAAATCCTCCGGTTTCTTCTTGTTTCTTGCTAATAGTATGCCACATTCTTCGAAGCATTCTCTTATAGCGCTCATCCTGTACGCTTCACTGTCTTCATGTCGTTTAACATCTTCAACGGGCGGTAAGGCGCCGTCCTGAGGATCCAGATGACCGCCTGGGAAGACGTGGGCCGAGGGGAATGAGGATGAGGTTTGTACGCGATGGAGAAGGAGGATCTCGTTGGTCGGGGATATCAGGAGTATACTATGAGGCGGTTAGGGAATCAAGTCCAAAGAATGAGATATGTTAGATTTACCTTGCGCTAGGGCTAGGGAAAGCCAGTTCTTTAAGTGGCTTTGGGTATTCAGGTGCCGGGCTTACATTGCCCTGCCGGTCTACCATAGTTCTGGCGTGGCTACTGCGACCCTGTTGGCAATCTTCTACAGTGCTGGATTGAAGTAATGGAGTATGTCTACGGAACCGCGAGATGGGTGAGTTGCTTAATGATCTTAACGAAGTAACATACTGGATATTTCGTCCTCTGCAAATTTGTGCAGTATATGTTAATATCCTGGTGAAAGTTGTGGTTTTGAACGGCAGAGGGTTGAGCATGGGATTTGTAGATGGATTTTATACATTGCGGTTGAGGGACGAGGTAACGATAATCCGGGGAAGCAGGCAATGCCGAGGCTCGTTACTAATCCCTATCTGACTTAGGGCTCATATAATAAGTAGTTCTTAAGGCATATCATTGGTTCAGTAAGCGATCACTCTATTCAATATTCACGTGATATTTGGGATATTTGGAGTAGGAAGTGCAGCGTCACAAGACTGATTCATTATTTTCAACGTGAATTGACCGGATGTTTAGAATGCTAGGTAGGTATGTCGTGAATCACTGCTGCAAGCGTTGCATAACCTCACCGTGAACCTCTATCTCGAATTACCTTAGCCATCACACCAAATAGGAACATCATGGAATCTACAACCACTAAACCAGAGCTCGACTACATCCGAGACCAGAGAATGGGAATATCTAGCCCTAACCGGCCTATCCCAGTCATGAAGCTGCCCGTGGAGCTCCACAAGGCTATCATGGATAACCTCACCTTCATTGATGACGTCACCTCTGGAAGCTGATTGAAGCTCTGGACCATTCGGACCTGTTGCAAGCAGAAAAATCTTATGCTTGATCTCAAGACCTCGTCAGAAATGCCTCCGTCCAAGGTACAGCGCGGAATATCCCGACACGATGATTAAGGATAAACGGTCCGTAGACGGCTGTGAAGCTGGCATGCGTTTCTGCATCGCTTATGGCCTGAACTCACAATCTGGCTCAGCGGCTATGGTGATGGTAACCACATTGTCATCAAAGGGTCAGGTCTTTGTGAGATGTACTGTGTGCGGACGAGTTTAGAGAAGGCATCAATGGCACAGCGACGAATAAATGTCCTGTCTGTTAGGGACCGAGCAATATATAGTCGTTGGGGGTTGGAGGAGCGAGAGGCAGAGCAAGCTCGGCGTTCGCAACGAGCAACACGCACGCAACGCTGAGCGTGAAGCGTTTGGGCGAGAAATCAGCTCTGATGATCTGGGGGAATCCACCACGGGGTCTGGAGGTGCTGGGTCATGACGGGAAAAGATGGCCAGTGTCTTAACTTGCGCATACGCCCTCGGATGTATGGCGAGATTGCGTAAATGCTGTACCTAGGCTACCGGCAGCTATGTTCAATCAACAATGGGTAAATCGATCAAGGCAAGGATTATCAAATAGTTCATTGGTTTACCTAGATCCATTATGAATACAGCTTTTTGTCGAAGCTATGAAGCCCGTGCACATTACCCTCTGCCTGAGCACTCACAGTCCGCAGTTCAAAACGGACTTTGCCCTCGAGCACGCCCTGTCGCAACTCTGGCAGGCTCTTCGTACCGATATCCTGTAAAGAATGCTGGAGTCCCGCAATCAAGTAAGGCACGAATTTGGTCACGGACCCTCGATCGAGGACCGATCCAGAGACTCCTTGAGCTACCAACAGTCGGTCACCCTCAGAGAAATATCGAGCTGTTCCGGCGTTGTTTTGTTTGGCATTTTTCCCGCCAGCACCAGCTTTCTTGTCTTCCATAGCATCAATGCTGCCCATACCCCGATACGCCTTGACCAGCTGGCCTTCCCGGCTGACAAAGTAGTTACCGGGTGATTCGGTCGTACCTGCAAGAAGGCCCCCCATCATCACTGTAGACGCCCCCAAGGCAAGCCCCTTCACGATGTGTCCCACGTTCTGGATGCCTCCGTCGGCGATGCAAGGTACACCGAATCGTGCTGCAAATGACGATACATTAAATACAGCAGCAGCTTGCGGCCGGCCAACAGCCATGACCTCTTGCGTAATACAAGCACTGCCACTTCCCATACCGATTCTCAAACCATCGACTCCAGCTGCGATCAGAGATGCCGCCTGTGCACATGTGACCACATTACCGCCAATGACGTCCAATCCTGAGTGCTTTTCTTTGATATACTTGATCATCTCGATTTGAAAGATGCTGTTACCCTGGCTGCTATCGAGAACAACGATGTCGAGCCCTGCATCTGCCAATACCTGCAAGCGGTCCTTATCTTCTGGGCGTGTACCGATTGCAGCGGCGCAAATCAGTTGCTTCGAATGAGGTAGTTTCGAAGCTAGTGGGTAGTGGAGGTTTTTCATAAGATCGGAACGTGAGAGGAGGGAGACAAGCTGACCAGTGGAATCCACTATAGGCAATTTGCCTTTCTTTGATCTGCTCAAGACGGCATTTGCCTCACTCAATGTAGTACCCGACGGGGCTGTAACAAGATCAGTGGTCATGACGGCAGTGACTGGCTCATCGAGAGACGGGTGGAACTGGATGTCTCTGGATGTGATCATTCCCACGAGCTTTGAACTCAAAGTTCCATTCTCTGTAGCGTAGACACGTATTAGCTGTCGGTTTCGAAAGGAGGCTGCGATTGTGCTGCAGCCATGATATAGAGAATATCATCGGTTGAGAATCTGCTTTCTCAGACGTTAAGCAAGTTGCTTGTCCTCACAACGATCAGATCGTTTTGGATGAACGAAAGTTAATATATGAATGTGCTAATCATTGAAAGGGTTGATACAGTGATATTGGATACGCAGTAAAAAGACTTACCGGTGACTGGGAAACCACCAAAGCCCCACTTTTCCTTCAACTGCTTTGCTTCTCCAACTGTTGTCGTTGGCGAAAGAACAACCGGGTCGAGGATGAATCCGTTCTCAAAGCGCTTTACTTTTCGGACCATCTCTGCTTGATCCTCTGCCGAACAATTATGATGAATTACTCCTAGGCCTCCTAGCAAAGCCATGTGGATGGCCATGGAATGCTCTGTAACAGTGTCCATGGGAGAAGAAACAAGGGGAGTTTTGAGCGATATACGCTTAGTGACTGGGGTATCAAGCATCACATCGGCTGCAGAGAAGCCGATGTAGCCAGGCAGTACAAGAAAATCATTATAAGTCAAACCTCCATTGACTCGAGAATCTAGTAGTGTCTTTGCGTCTAAGCCGTCCTGGGCAGAGTGCTCGCCATGAAGTATCTCTATAGCTTTTGTATAATCGCAAGCTTTCGAGCCAGGCAAGAGCTGGGCTGCGCTATAATTAACATCACCGTTTGTCAGCGGCATGATTGGCGATGGTATAAGTCTTGCTCTTTCTGGATGTAGTGATAGTTGACAGTCCTTGTTCTTTGTAGGGGACGTTTATGTCAACGGGTTGAAGTTTCCTTCTCCCAAGAAAAGAAGAGAGAAAAAAAAGATCGCGGTTTGCTCCATGTGAAGTTTGGATGTGGGGCGACGCGAATACGCTAGTGTTTTAGCTGCATAACGGTGCTATCGGATCATGATCCCTGTTTGTTTACATTGAGACATCAGGTTTCCAACGTTATCGACATTACCTTGCCACGCTTACTTCAACACCAAATCTCACCATCGACGCCCTGAAGTTTACCGAGCTGGACTTGCGCGGCTGTTTACCATCTATCTGTCGATTGCTCTCTTCCGCTTGAGATTTGCCGTCAGTTCGATATGTCATAGAAGCCAACGCGACCTCCTCCCAGAAAGCGCAATAGGCCACATGAAGGCCGCATTTGCCGGCAAGGAGTACCAATGTCAATTCCAGTATCAACACATTTCAGAGGAAGAGTGCTACAAGAGGCGCTAATGCTATTGGCTGCCTTTGGTTAACATAATGTCGTCGTATCATCCACCGCGTCAGACTCATACGACAAGTCCGGTGTCCAGGTCCAGTCCGTTGCGACATTCGTCAAACGCCTCAACAGCCTCGTCCAATCTCTCGAGTGCCTCAAATCCGTTTCCTCCGAGTCGTACAAGCACGATATCTTCAACCGCATCCAGTGGATACCAACATTTGGGGTCTGGCCACAAGCGGGGCATCAGCGAGACCTCCCCTACACGGCCTTCTGCCGGGCGAGAAATGTTGAGCCATGAGACAATAGCGGCTGGGGGATACAAATCTGCACGGCAATCGTTACGGCCACTACCTCAACCTCCAAGTGCCTCATCCCCGGCGATATATGACAAATTTCAACACACGCACTCACGGGGTCAAAGCTTCAATGACGCCCCGAAGCTCGACTACAATGCACCAGTATATTCTCCTCTGTCAATGGCAGCAAATTCAAATCGTCCACAGTCAATGGTTCTTAGTCGAGCAGATTCCGTAACACCCAGCTCATCGCTATCTCAAAGGCCGCATGTGCATCACGCCAACACCAGCCCTCACGGACCTGCTTTCTCATCGCCAGATTTGAATACTTTAAAGAATTCCTCTACCAATCATCTAAGAACCCTTTCGAAATTTGCGCAGCAAGGATCCAGCGAAGACTTTTCCATTGCTTCACCAGCACCGTCTGTTGTGGGTTTGCAAGGTCGAAGACAGTTGAAGCGCACGGATTCTACAAGGGGAAGTAAGGGCTCAGCGGCGGTCAGCAATCGTAGAAGCTATGCATGGGAAGACAGGAATTGGATGGACAAGCAAAGACAATTCCTTCAGGCATACGAGTATCTGTGCCACATTGGAGAAGCAAAGGAATGGATAGAGGATATCATACATAAGACGTTGCCTCCCATTGTACAGTTGGAGGAGGCTTTGCGAGATGGCGTCACGCTGGCAGAAATCGTTCAGGCGTTGAACTCAAACCATCCTATTCGCATCTTTCGACATCCCAAACTCCAATTCCGCCATTCAGATAATATTGCGCAGTTTTTCCGCTTCCTCGCCGACGTGGAGCTGCCCGAGCTGTTTCGCTTTGAATTGATTGATCTTTACGAGAAGAAGAATATACCAAAGGTCATCTATTGTATACATGCACTATCTTGGCTACTGTATAGAAAGGGCATAGTAGAGTTCCGGATCGGCAATCTGGTTGGGCAATTGGAGTTCGAACACCACGAATTGGAGGAAATGCAGAAAGGTTTAGACAAGGCCGGAATCAGCATGCCGAGCTTCTCGGGTATGGGGGCAAGTTTTGGTGCTGAGCCAGAGCCGGAACCGGAACCGGAACCAGAGCCTGTTGAGTCGGAGGAGGAAAGGATAGCAAGAGAACTGGGCGAAAAGGAAGCTATGGTGCTTGACCTTCAGGCTCAAATGAGAGGTGCTGCCGTGCGAGTGGGGCTTGGTCAAACGATGCAGAGCCTCTGGGAGTCGGAAGAAACGTTGGCTGAGCTGCAGTCTATCATACGGGGTGATTGGGCCAGGCAGGTTTTCGACTACCGGCTGAGCATGAAACAATTCGCGGTCAACCTTCAAAGCGCTGCCCGAGGTTTTGTATGTCGAAATAGACAGCAAGGCAACGAAGATATGTGGAAAAGCAAAGAGGGCGAAATTACCTTCCTCCAGAGCTTGATCAGGGCTGGAAGAGCTCGAGCAGAAATTCAAATTATCGAGTCTTGCACACGAAGAGAAGAGCTTGGCGTTCGACAGTTGCAGGCAGCCATTCGTGGCGCTTTACGGAGGAACGAAGTCTGCGAACAATTTGAGCAGACCAGGAATGCTCAGACGAGCGTGGAAAGCCTCCAAGCTGCTCTAAGGGGAACGTTGCAGCGCCGAAGGGTTCAAGACGACAAATACCGACTTCAGCAAACTCAAGGTATGATATTAAAACTTCAGGCTGCGTCAAGAGGGGCTTCTGTTAGATCGTTCATGGCAGATCAAACGCAAAAGCTTGAGAATTTGACTGGACTATGGTGCTCAATACAGGCAGCCTCACGGGGGAGCCTTTCCCGACACAAGCTACAGGAAACCAAGATTCAGCTTCGTAATCATCAACATGCTACATCTAGACTCCAAGCCAGGATTCGTGGGAAATTCGTACGAGAAGAGATCAATCAGATCAAATCCTCCCTATCCCAAGTAGATGTGCAGAATGTAGCCTTACAAGCTGCGTCTCGCGCGTACCTTTTCCGTATACGATATCTCGCCGATCTTCAAGCGTTGAGGAACCAGACACCCATGATTACTGCGCTTCTAGCTTCCTCTCGCGGATTTTTGCTTCGACAAACTCTGCATGACTTACATGAGGATTTGCTATCCAACACACCAGAGCTCATCGATTTGCAGGCTTTATCCCGGGCAATGCTGCTAAGAACAGATATTGGCGGTTTGCTCAGCCAACTTGAGGACGAAGAATCTGTCATAACAGAGGTGCAAGCTGCCATCCGGGGCAAGCTGGTTCGCGGGAAGTTCGCAGAAAAGCAACGGTTCTTTAAGCAAAACATGGAGAAGGTCGTCAAGGTACAAAGTTACATAAGAGGAAGATTGCAGGGCGAAGCATACAAGAGCCTGACCAGTGGTAACAACCCACCGGTTGGCACTGTCAAGGGTTTCGTACATCTCTTGAACGACAGCGACTTCGACTTCGACGAGGAAGTAGAGTTTGAGAGGCTCAGGAAAACGGTGGTACAGCATGTCCGGCAGAACGAAATGGCAGATCAGTACATCACTCAATTAGACATCAAGATTGCCCTCCTCGTGAAAAATAAGATTACTCTGGATGAGGTTGTGAAACATCAAAAGCATTTCGGTGGTGACGCCGGAAGCCTACTTACGAACACTGAAATTTCTTCCAAAGATCCTTTCGATCTCAAGGCGCTCAACAAGAACTCAAGAAGAAAATTAGAACACTATCAAGAGCTTTTTTTCGTGCTACAGACGCAGCCTCAGTACCTCGCCCGACTATTTAGGAGATTCAGAGAACAAGCATATGCCGAGAAAGAATGCGAACGAATCAAACACTTGATGATGGGTCTTTTCGGTTACGCGCAGAAGCGAAGAGAAGAATACTATCTGATCAAACTCATCGTAAGATCCATGAAGGAAGAGATTGACAATTGTCATTCGATCCAGGAATATCTGAGAGGTAACTTCTTTTGGGCGAAGCTTTTCAGTGCGTACATCAAGTCACCGCGGGACCGCAAGTATATGCGTGACATCCTAGGCCCAATTATCAAGGAAAATGTTATTGAGAACCCCGAGTTAGACCTCGAAAGTGATCCAATGCAGATCTACCTTTCTTCTATTGAGAACGAGCAATTACGCTCCGGCCAAAGAAGTCACCGCAGTCCCGACATTGCTCGAGAAGAGGCTATTCGGGATCCAGAGACAAAGAGGACTTTTATAGCCCATCTTCAGGATCTCCGAGATATTGCTGATCAGTTCTTTACCGCACTGGAGGAGCAATTGCACAAAATGCCATTTGGAGTCAGATACATTGCACAGCAGATGTTTCAAAACCTTACCTCGAGATTCCAGCATGATGAGCAAGGCCACGTTCTGCAAATCGTTGGTCACTGGATATGGAAAAGCTACCTCCAACCTGGCCTACTTGAGCCAGAAAAGGCCGGATCCATAGACCGGGGTCTTTCGCAAATGCACAAGAGGAATATAAACGAGGTGGCAAAGGTGCTTGGCCAAGTTGCTGCAGGAAGACTATTCGGTAGCGAGAATGTTTTTCTGCAGCCTCTCAACAGTTATGTTGGGGAATCTATCGAGCGGCTTGGAGAGATCTGGGGCAATCGTAAGTAGCGAGTTTCAACCAAGTATTCTAAGAACCCTACTGACGATATTCTCTACAGTGATTGCTGTTCCAGACGCTGAAACGCAATTCGATATCGATGAGTTCAACGATCTTTACGCACGTACAAAGCCCACTCTATACATAAAAATGGCAGATATCTTCTCAGTACATCATTTAGTTGCCGCCGAAACAATGAACATCTGCCCGAATCAAGATGATATGTTACGAGATGCGATCCGCGAGCTCGGCAGCGCAAAGACTAACGAGAATGAGCTTATGAATGTCAGCACCTCCGAAATCTGTCTTACTCTAAACCCGAAACTGCACGATGTAGAAGGTATGTCACACCTTTGTTCGTTCACTAAGAGGATTTCGAAGCTGATCCAAAATACTAGACCCTGATGCGGAGATAAAAGCCCTCTTCATGGAAACCAAACGTTGTGTCCTCTACATAATCCGCGTCCAATCCGGTGCTAATCTCATGGAAATCATGGTCAAGCCCATCGCCATGGAAGATGAGGACCGCTGGGACGCCCTGGTCCGTGACGAGCTCTCCGCAGGCTCTCGAAAACGTGGCGCTTACTCCGAAGCCAACACCCTTGTTGACATTGCCTCAATGCCATATTCCGAACTCAAGCGCACCGCCCTCGAAAACATCCTAAGACTCGAACAGGCCGCCCGCCTCTCCCGCCACAATTACTACCAAGATCTCCTCAACGCCATCGCCGTCGATATTCGCACCAAGCACCGCCGGCGCATTCAGCGCCAGCGTGAACTTGAGGGCGTAAAATTAACACTTGCGCGACTGAACGACCAGGCACTATATCTCGAACAGCAGCTCAAGACCTACAACGATTACATCGAGCAGGCAATGGTCACGCTGCAAAACAAAAAAGGCAAGAAACGCTTCCTCTTACCCTTCACCAAGCAATGGGACCACGAGCGTGAACTCGCCCGCTCCGGCCGCGTCCCCAAATTCGGCTCCTTCAAATACAGCGCCCAAGACCTAGCAAACCGCGGCATCCTCGTGTCCTGGAAAGGCTACACGGAGCGCCAGTACGCGCAAATCGACCTGACAATCAGCAGCAACGAAGTCGGCGTTTTCAGCATCGAGGGCAGCATGGGCGCGATCAGCGTCCCGGGTGCGAGCGCGCAGGTGCCCCTGGATGATTTGCTGCAGGCGCAGTATAACGGCACGCAGTTTTTGGAGTTTTTTGCGAGGGGCGGGGAGGTTAGGGTTAGTGTGAATTTGTTTTTGCATTTGATTATGAGGAAGTTTTATAAGGATAAGGAATGAGAGGGTTTGTCGTTGGGTGGATGGATAGGGAGAAAGACGGCAGAGGGCAGAGGGCAGAGGGCAGGGAAAACGGGGAGAAGACGGAGAGGGAGAGAGGGGTTTTTGATGCTTCGATGAGTGAAGGTGCATAGGGGGGAAGGCAGGCGCATTCCGCATCTTTTTGGCTGGCGTGGTTGGGTAAATACGGTCATACCCAAGGCAATATGGACTTTAAGCGGGCAGTCCCGCCAGGTGGTCAGGATAGGTGAGGGGGTGGAGGTTGTACATATGTAGGTTACATACGGTACGACGTCAATTTACTCTTTAACGCTGCTGTTTGAATGAAAGGATGGACGGATGGATGTTGTTGGTAATTATTTGTTACCCATTTCAGGGACATATACGTAATACAGGCTACCCCAAAAACCCCACCAGCGTCCCCAACATATCCTTCATCACCCCATCCCCATCCTCATCGTTCCCCCTCGCATCCATCCCCTCAAGCTGCTCCCTCAGCGTCTTCCGCAAATCCTCAAAGGTCTCATCCCGCTCAGCGAGCAGATCTTTGATCTTAGCTCTCGCGCCGCTGTCCTCGGCGACTAACCAGGCTAGTATCACATCTACGGTTTGTAAAGAAAACAAGCCGGCGTCCAGCCGGCGCGAGAACCAAGCGTCTGCGCGGTCGTCTTGTTCTTCGGGGGAGAGATGTGCTCGTTCCTCAGCGATGGCTTGGTCGATGGGGGAGAGTCTGGAGGCGTAGTCGCGCCGTATTTGGACGAGGCGGGTGAGTTTCTCGTAATCCTTCTCGACAAATTTAGCGAGTAGACGTATTCGCTCGGCGGAGTCGGCGGGTAGGGAGCGTAGCAAGGATGATAGGATACCGAGGAGGTGTTCTGTCATTTGATGATCGTGTTTCTTCATCAGCAGGCTGAAGATTGGTTTCAGGCCTGCTGCTTCGACGAGTTTCTGGCAACATGGGCAGCCATCGGGGCCAGCGAGGGCGTGGTCGAGCAGGCGCAGAGAGCGGGGGCGGCTCATTTTGCCGTCACGGAGCATGATTAGGCAAAGCTCAATGCCTTCGGCGTCGACGAATCTGGATTTTCCGGGGGTGGCGTCCAGGCAGCAGGTTAGGCAGTCGAAGATGTTTTCGACATATTCTTCTTCTTCTGTGCTTTTTGCGGGGTCGCGTTTTCGGTATGGGCTGAGGAGTTGAAGAAGCGTGTCAATGCCGTCTCGTTCGATGAGTTGCAAGCGATTTGCGGGAGAAGATTGGAGCAGGATGGCAAGGATTTCGGCGGCGTATTGCTTATTTTGGGTGACTGGAGTTTCGGGCTTTTGGGAGCGGGCGAGGAGGAATTTGATGAGCGAGGTGGAGGTGCCTATAAGGGAGGCGATGGATGGGCGGGAGGAGAGGTTTTCTATGACGCCGAGGACGTGGTAGACGCCGGCTCTGTCAGATTCATTGGATTCGTCGAGGCGCGAAATGTTCTCGTAAAGGAGGTTGAGAAGATCTGCTTCGAGCTAAAGATTTGTTAGAGTACGAAAAGAAACAGGATTCTCATATCAGCTTACCATTGCATCGACAAGCGCGTCCCACTGCGCCTGTTCGGCTTCAACATCCTCATCCGTAAGTTCGTTGATGATCTCGATTGCGTCAATAGTGATATCAGTATTCTCGTGAGATAGCAATGACACCAGAGAAGAGACGCAGCCCAGCTTCGCAAACTCTTCGTAGAGGTTTGGGTGTTCAGAAAGAATTGATAGGGCCTTGATATCTGCATCTAGATCTGCTTCTGAGCCCATGAACCTGATTTGAAGTCAGACCAGACCCACCAATTGCTATAAATTTCCCGCACATACTTTTCCGGTGTGTCCTCGAACTTGCTTCGCAGCTCGGTGTTTTTGGATATCCTTTTCTCGAAGTTTAAGGCAAGTTTTCGCAACCATGCGGAGTCGATCTTCTCCGACTTCTAGAAGCTCGGGTCAGTCAAGCCGTAAAGCTTCTTGTGGACAGCTTCCAGCCTACTATATCGTCCTTGTCTCTTTCATCGATGAAGTTTAGCACCTCCGCTGTATCGTCTGTTATGCCGCCTCCAAAGAAGCGTCCTTCCTCATCATCTGCAACCTCCTCCTCGAAGTCAGGCGGTAGCTCGGGGCCTGCTACCCCATCATCGCCTTCCTCGTTCTCCACTGTCGCTCGTCCATTCGATTTGACATCTCCGTTCGCGCTGGTCTTGTTTGCCTTGTAAACTTCATCTAAGGCTAGTCAGCCATGTTCGTTATCATCTCGATGGTCTTCCCATACGAGCATCTCCGGCTGGCTCTAATTTGCGCTTGTTGCTCGGCAGTGAGGGTTTCTAGAAAATATTTAGCATGTACGGAGGGAACGCTTATTAAAGTTATCTACCTTGAACAAATCGTCAATGCTCGTCATACTGTTGAGTGTTCTGACTTAGATACAGTCTAGAACGTACTCATGCTTCAAATGTCATAATTATGGTCACTCAGAGCTTCACGAGTATCTCAACCTGATGCTCAAGTAAAGCCACAGATAGTAGCCGCTATAGACGCAGTAGACGCAACAGCCACGATTCATAATCCTAGCCTCAGCATTACCACATTTTAACAAACGCCATACAGCAAGTGTGCAATGGATTCATAGGCTGTCACTATCCACTTGGCGCCTGGCCTCCCGTAGGGTCGGGTCTAACCCTTCCTGGGTGCCTCACTCTCCCTTTCGCAACTAACCCTCCCGGCCCATCGAGCTCTTCAATATCCGAAAAAAGCTTATCCATGATCCTGCAACAACTCATAATATCTTCTTTGAGATCTTCCAGCTTCAAGCCTTCAATTTTTCCATTACCAGTACGACCGCAGAAAGCCTCAATGAATTCTTCACCCTCTAAAGTGTGCATCAGAAAACCCATAAACTCGTCATCTGGAACGATTTGATTCTCCAGATGCTGGAATTCCTCAACCAAGGAAGAGTGCCTCTTGTTCAGCAATTCAAAGTGCTCACAAGCAGTTTTAAAGGCTTTGACAAGATCAACTTGAGAGAACTCATTAAGGAAGCTGATACGACGTTCAGAAGCTGGTGTGGAGGTACTGAATGCATTGAGGCGGCTTTGTGAGGTACTAATTGACATATTCTGTGTTATAATGTTTTGGAAACCGGATATGAGGATGCTGTAGTTTTTGATATATTACAAAAAATTGTGGGATTTGACTTCTATATATATTGTGCTGGAAGTTTGCTTCTTTGTTCAGAAAACTTCGATCTTCTGCTGTCGGCAGCAGGCCATCGTTCCCCCAAGATCACATGACCACTATGTCACGTCCTTAATAGTATCCAAATCTTCTAGGCCGTTCCGCAAACTGGAGACATAGCGATGACCTGCTGATCTAGCCCCCATTCGATTGTCGACAAAGATTGTCAGAGACAGATCGGACAGAAGAACAGTTTCCAAGACATCAAGGGCCATGCTTCCCGCATTACAAAGCCAGCCCTGAGACAGATAATCAACTGGCTGCACGTCTCTCTTAAAGGCTGCGCCAACCACCTGAACCCCTCGACAATTAGAATCTTAGCAAAGCATGAGAGCACCGTTCTTACTAATCTGCAGAGAAATTATGGAAATCATCACCTATGGCGGGGGTGAAATAGCACCATGTAGACCAGAGCGAATATTGAGAAGGGGTACGTCTTCCTAGTGAAACAATGAGGGGCTGGTCAATGTATGTTCATGCCACCTTATGTTAGGAGGAGCTGAATCTCAGTATAGTCACATACGAGCACTAGACCACATAATACTGAAGGCAGCTTTCCCACGTATTTTTTAGAAGACTACCTATGTTTGACCAACCTACAACAGCCCTAAGTATTTATTGATAACATGTTATAAGACAATCGTTCCTCCCTCGCCAAGACGCGACTCGTTCTTGACAGTACAAGCTTGTTGTATGTGGCTTCGTAGGATGGTGCTAAAGGCATGGGCTGTGGTGGGAGGAAGGCCTCTATTTGGTGTATTAGTCAGTTGTCTTGAGAATCTCTCTAAAGGCCACACCTGACCGATCGAGTAGTGCCGACAAGGCTAGAAAATGAGGAGCCGAAGACCATCGGCTACTTCGGGTTTCTGGTTGGAAGGTTCGAAAGATTGTGGGGTGTTAGTCTCTTGCAGTAACGGTTGAGAGCTGACCGGAGCACTAGTGGTGTCCATAGCGGTGACTGGAGTAGAAGTAGGGCCTTGAGTTGAAGGCTCGGGCGAAAGTTTTGCGGCAATGATTGTCTTCGCTCCTGCTGCAACTGTGATCTGGACGGTTTCACTGGGGTGGAGGAGAGGGGTTTCTGTGGCTGGAGTCTCCCATTCTGATCCTGACAATGATTGGCAAGGTACTGAAGAAGATAAACTCAGGAGATCTATTCACCCCAAAGAGGCGGTTGGTTCACGTTTGAGAAGACAAAGGATTCAAAAACGAGCAGGGGTTCAGTCGGTTGCTGGACGAGATAGAAACGATGCGGAACAAATCTCGATGCATCATTGGTTGAAGTGGATTAGAGCTCAACGCGCTCATCCACCTCAATTCAAATATCCAGTATTGAATGATTTCTTTACCACTCCCGCTGCTGCACCCAAGTACCTACCATGATTTTCCTGCTATCACGACACTAATGATCATTTATAGGTATATAATAGCAGCTTTTGATTGAAGGAAACATATGCTTTGATCGTTTAGATATCCAAGCCAGCAGCAGGGCTCAGCGCTAGCCAGGTTGCATATCATAATCATGTTAGCCTCGTTCAAGACATTCAGGACTGTCAGCCGGTCATATTACGGTATGCGTAGGTAGAGAACAGGTCCTCCCACTATGAATATCGACAGTCACGACGATATCTACGGTTCCTTCAGTGAGAAAAGGTATGTCCTACGAAGTAAGGTAATCACGTGGTACTCTGGAGTAAAAAGCCGCTAGGAGATAAAGTAAGCGAGAAGCCCTAGCCCTGATCAGGCATGCATGTCCGATAATATCGTCATCACCTTATCCTCCCCTCAACCTGGGGAAAATCTAGAAAGTAAATAAATACCTATGGAATGGTAGGAGATTGTACATATTTAATGTTTTGACTTGTTTTGAAGTCCTTGCTCTAGTACATAAAGTTCTCTACATTTAGTATTTCTCTTCGGATCCTTTGTACATACAGATGCCCGTACCCACTCGAGACATCCCAGCCGGGCAAAAGCGCGGTGTCTCCAACCCGCCTCCTCTGCTTAAACACAGATCCTCCACCTGGTTCATTCTGAGTACCATCTGCATTGCTGTCTTTACTGATGTTTTCCTTTACGGCATTATCGTGCCAGTAATACCTTTTGCCCTAACTGTCCGCTGTGGCGTCGAGGAGAAAGATGTTCAGCACTGGGTCTCAGTTCTCTTGGCCATCTACGGCGCTGCTCTACTCGCTTCCTCCCCAGTCTGTGGATGGCTCGCTGATCACTCGTCGTCGAGACGCCTTCCACTTCTCTTCGGCCTCCTAGCTCTCGGTGGGGCGACATTGCTGCTATGCCTGGGCACCTGCATTGTCTTACTGATTATCGGCCGCCTGCTGCAGGGCATCTCAGCTGCAATAGTATGGACGGTTGGCTTGGCGCTGCTGGTTGATACTGCTGGACAGGAAGAGATTGGGCAGGTGATGGGGTATGTGAGTATAAGCATGAGTGTGGCGGTCCTGGTGGCGCCGTTGCTGGGAGGAGTGGTATATGCGCGAGGAGGATATTATGCTGTTTATTATATGGCGTTTGCTTTGATCATCTTGGATATTGTCCTTCGGGTGGCTTTGGTGGAGAAGAAGGTTGCAAAGAAATGGATTGCGGAGGACGAATCAAAAGAGGAGGAAACTAGTACGCCACCACCTTCAGCAAGCGACTCAGAAAAAGGAAAAGAAGCAAACCCCAAGACCTCAGAATCTCCGATTCCTCTCCCAATCGCCGGCCTTCCGAGCATCAATCCCCCATTTTCTCCAAAACCCTCTTCTCTCCCTCCAATTCTTACTCTTCTTTCCTCCCACCGCCTCCTTTCCGCCCTCTACTGCACCCTGGTGCAATCCGCTCTCCTTACTGCCTGGGATGCCATCATCCCCCTCCGCGTCAATCACCTGTTCGGGTGGCACTCCCTTGGCGCGGGCCTCATCTTCCTCCCCCTCGTCCTTCCCTCCTTCCTCGCGCCCCTCATCGGAGCCTACGCCGACCGGCACGGCCCTCGCCTTCCCACCTTCCTCGGCTTCCTCCTCGCAACGCCCTTTCTCGTCTTGCTACCCCTAGTCTCCCACCCAGGAATCCGTCAAATAGTCCTCATGTGCGCCTTACTAGGCTTGCTAGGGTTCGCCCTAACAATGGTCATGACCTCCTTGATGGCCGAAATCACCTACGAAGTCGCAGCGCAAGAAAAGGCACAGCCCGGAAAATTCGGACCCAAGGGCGCGTACGCGCAAGCGTACGGATTGTTTAGTACCGCGTTTGCGGGAGGCATGTTGGTAGGGCCGCTTTGGGGAGGGTTCGTGACGGGGACCGCTGGGTGGGGGACGACGTGTTGGAGTTTGGGGCTTTGGAGCGCGGTTAGTGCTGTGCCGGCGGTATTGTTTACCGGGGGGTGGATTGGAGAGAGGAAGAGGAAGGATGAGAACCAAGGAGAGGGAGAAGGCTAAAGGGTCAACGAAATGGCACAATCATAAAATGAACCGGACGAACACGGCGTGGGTCCTAGAGTCAGTCTTTAGGCCACAAACCCGCCCGAATCAATTGCTCCATCGACGCAGCCACGCCCCCGTCGTGCTGCGGCACCCCGGATGACCACACGAACCGCACCAAAAGACCCGTGCAATCTTTTCGACCCCTCCGCAAAGCGAGTTGATCGACCCAGAAACTAGTTCATGTCCCATCCCGGGAATTCGTCCCTCCAAGGCTCCAGAGCGAAACCCATCTTTCAACCACCAATATCAACAGGCAATGTGGTCATACCACGCTCGGATTCTTCAACTCAGAACGACACGGCTATCCACGTATCCCACAAACCCACTCGGAATATGGATGACGACTTCCACGAATGATACAGACGATCGCCCTACATAAGAAAATTTCTATATATATATATCAACCGATGGGTGAGCTCTATGTGAGTCACGAGGAGCCAATTTGAACGCGTTGAAGCGCATCTGCAGCAACGGGCTGAGCAAGAGCTAGGGCAAACACAAGCGAGAGGTAGGGATAGGGATAGAGGTAGAGGTAGAGATAGAGAGCTAGGTCGAGAAGATGAAGGGGGTGAAGAGGGTGAAGCTTCGGCTGAGTCTCTATCCGAACATTAGCAGGAAGCTTCAAATCGTGAAGGCTTCTACGGGATGTTTCAAATTTGATATGAATTTGAAATGTAGTTGCAAATGTAAATCAGCTTCGAAAAACATATTGATCTCAAAGATACTTCATTTTTGGTGAGCCGCTCATATAAAATCAAGTATCTGTATGGTGTTCGTCTGTTGTAACCGCTAAACCTATCTGAGGGGGGTGTATATGTAGTAAAAAGGGGCGTCAATGTAGTAAAAAGGGATGTATGTTTAGTGGTAACCAAAAAAAAATACATACTACTTATCACTTACTTACTACATCACCACCGACCACCCCTACCTAGAACGTAAATATCGAGAGTATACTTTCGAGAAACTTAAAGCGGGGGAGGAGGTGTAGGGTGGAAAGAGTTGGTGGATGGGGGGTGTTGGAATACGAGGTCATACATATGGGGCATATTGGTATTTTGGTCGTTGCTGTACGGAGGCTACCTATCTAGGAGGTTGGAAGGTGAAAACTGTACTAGCGGGCCCCGGCCCTACCAGTCCTATGAGGCGGAGGTTACCAACTCCCCTATTTCCAACAGGGGGGTAGTGGGGGAGAGAGAGAGGGAGGGAGGGAGGGAGTGAGGAAAGTCGTTGGGGAGAATGGAAGTGAGTTGAAGAATTTTGCGGTGCGGGGGGGGGGGATGGGAATGGGCGGGAGGAGGAGGGGGGGGGAGGGGAGCGGAACTCAGAGGATAAAGAAAAGGGAAGCGATGGCGGGGTGGGGAATGATGGGAGAGTTGTGATGGTGGGGACCGGATGGGGAAAATTCCGTTGTGTGTACAGCGTCGCAATGATTGGGGCAGAGCAAGTAATTTTCGGTTTTTCCTCCAGTTGTGCGGAACAAGCCTTTTAGCGGCAGTGGTGGCAGGTCATATTCTGTACCTATTCACTGTAGATCTGGGAAAGTAGTGTGGGGAACTAGGGAATGGGAAATCATAAGGTAGGGATGGTTTAGACTTCAAGCCTTGGGGTCGCCTTCGCTTACGCTTACCATGGATGCGGTGCTGGTGGAGTGGGTCTGATGCGTGGTATGCCTTGGTGGTGGGTACATCAGGGAAAATTAAAAAGTGAGAACGAGCACCAAGGTTGAAATCGTTGCTTGGAGGAATTTCCTCGTTAGTGGCAAGAACTGTACAGTTGTGCTACGTTTAGCTGAAAAGGCAGCTAAGTAATAGGAACGCAATAGTTGGTATCTCGTCGCTGAAAGCAATCGACACCCCTCTTGTGCTTGTGTCGATTCTGAAACGCCATCGATGGAATTGGAGCAAGTGCTGTGTGCTCGTTGAATGCGAAAGCTTGCCGACCGTCCGCCCTTTGGAGATAGCGCCATGCTGGAGGAATAGTGGGATCGCATAAGGGCTGGTAAATAATGCTGGCTGGAAAATGCTGGTATTGGACAAATGCTGGTAGGTAGCTGAAGCATAAATGGTGGCATGCCTGGGTCATGCCGAATACATAAAGGTTGGATGCAGGTGGAGCGTCCGACTTTACTTCTTTGCTTTGGTGGAAGTGATGGCGGTGTTGGACATGCTGCGGGTGAGACCGCCAATGTAGTCTTGTAACGCGACATTCTGCTTCTCAAGCCTCTCGTGGTCCGACTTGACCAGTTCAATCTTCTCCGCCAGAGCATTGAGTCCGGATTGTAGATTCTTCGCGTGTCTGTGAACCCGTCAGTCATCAACCCAGACATAGCTGCCTCATCACGCGCATCGATCGTACCTTTGAACCGCTTTCCTGGTATCCAGCCCCAACTTCTCAGTCTCATAGGTCGAACGACGTGGACTCATGGCTCGCGCATCATCGGCCGGGAACGACTCTTTTTGTATTTCGACATCAGGGTGATCGCGTGGTACGATGTTGGTGCCACTGGATTTGCGGGAGGCGAGTTTGGGACGCATCAATGCTCGGACCAAGGATGGACGTTTGGGTTCGCTGTCGGACATGTCTGATGAAGTGTTTGACGAAGGGTTGGATTCCAGGTCACAGATTAAAGGCGCGTTTGTGATGCGGATGGTGGCAGAAGGTTCTGAAGGTGTGGGTGTTAAGTCGAGGGATCCTGATAAGGGACTCATAACTCCAATGGTAGGGTTCTACCTATCGTCGGAAGAGTCGCTGTCACTTGATGTTGATAGTTTTCCCAAAGTGAAGGCGCTCGCACCGATTCTCTGTCAAGGATCGTCGAGCGTTTCACCGCTTCTGAGACCACGTGACGTAGAGCGCAGGAAAAAGCCGATGGGCAAGACTGGTGATGGTTGAAGAAAGACTGGTGGGAGCTTGCCAAGCTGAAGTAGGCAGTAGAAGTGAGTACTTCTCTGATGATCACTTTTCAAGGAGCAATGGAAAGTGTGTGGATGCAACTGCAAGAGAAGGTCTGAAGGTGAAGGTCAGGGTCCGCGGGGGAAGGTTGTAGGGTGAAGGCTGAATTCTTTAACCCCGGTAATCCACGGAGCGGAACAGTCAAGCGAGCGTGCTACGGGTACGACTCCAAAGCGGGGGAAAGACGGAGGCAAAAGAGGCAACAGAGGCAACAGAGGCAACAGAGGCAATAGCAGAAATGAATTGACACTTGGTCGAGCTGTGACTCGCAGGAGGCATGTAATAAATCATCCCTTATTAAATCATACCGTATTAAATCATTCATTATTACAGCTGGTCACTGGTCACTGGTCACTGGGTTGATTGGTAAGGTAAGTAGGTACTTTATCTACAAAAAGGGGAAAGCAATCGCAGGGATCGCAAGATATGCCGCTAAGGTACCTTAGCTGACCCGAGGAACGCACAATGACGCAGACTAAAGTACCTTACAAGTAGAATGGATTCGGTAGTGGGAAGCCCATGAGACACCCCTGCTAGCCGCAGTCACCGTCGCATCTTCGTCGGGTTGGATCATTGGATGGGGGAAAGCTCAGCCTGCAACTGGTATGGGTATCGCTACAACCCCCCGCCAAGACGCTTCAACTCCTGCACGCGCTGATTATCAGCCCCCGAAGTCACATGTTGGGGTACCGGTTGAATTGTTAGAGCCAGTCGTCACAATCTTACTGCTGCTCTTATGCTTGAAACACCAAGAACACCAAGAACACAACAGGAGCAGATTGGTGAGCTGTGAGGTGCCATCATGATGTATCCGTCCTCGTGTCCGTGGTCTAATCTCACAGACAGTGGGCCTTGTTATGATGCGCACGTCTCGTTGGTTTCCTGTCGTTTGTCTTGCTCGCCAATTGCAATAGCAGAGCCGCATGAAAGCGCCAATGTACGAGTGCACAGTAATACCTGCAGCTTTGATATCCTGTCTCTCGTCGTCTACTTCCAACAACGGAGATTGCGACGTTTCACTGGTCACGTTGTACCGCAGGAGACGGGTAAGCCCTCATCAGCAGATGAAGATGAAGTGGGTGGGACATGTATCATCATGTATGACTGTGCGGATAACGAACAACGAGTTCTATGCATGTCATTGGATCGGAAGTCTGGCCAGCCCTATCACCTCTGACATACGGCACGGTAACGCAAACGTCGGAAAAGATAATGGCCTCATATCGATGTATGGGGATAACGGGCAGCCCTCGATATCTTTTCAAGATGCTCAGGATTTCTGAGGTGGTAGAATAATCGAGGTATCCTAGCCATTCGTATAAGGCACAAGACGTTAGCCAACAATCCTACAAGTAGAGACTCGAGATATTGCGGGCATAATAATTAGTCAAATAGCAATCGAGTGGGGGACTCGTATTTTAGTAATACCGGAAGGAACGATACCCATAGCAGATAATGTCCATGACGGTAAAAGGTAGATTGAAAAACCAGAAGATCGTTCGCAACAAGCAAAAAGCTGTTGAATACTCACAGAAAAATCTATAGGCAGCATGCATAACGATGACGGTATAGGAGCAACGATGCAGTTGTTGCTGTGCAACCAGTCGTTCCCATATTCCTCCTAGCATTGTAAGACGACAAGAAGGTGCAACCCTAGCAAAAGAATCTATAAAAGAAGTGCTGGGTAAAGGGACATACGGAGCTGACCAAACCGGACTTTCTCTACTCAAATTGCTAATTCCTGAGTCTGTTATCTGACCTGGTGTGCCGGGCTATCGGTTGTTGTTTACTGACATTCAGCCACTCCTGGTACTGCTATATTGCCATCCAAGTATTCAGGCAAAGTGCCTTGAGACACATGAAATCTTTGTAAAAATATTTGGACCTGGCTGTGGGATAGAAGCATCCTGGCGAGCTGAGAATAGGGACTATGCCGTTCATGTTCAGCTCGCAGTTCCATGAAATTTAAATACATAAGTGGGCGGGGAGAGTAAAATGTATGAGAAAACGAAGGTTCAGCGTTGGCCGGAATTTATACCGGCCTTTAGCGCTAAGCTAGTATCTTAGGGTTTCTGCGCGCTACATACCCTCATCGAAATAATTAAGACCTCGTCTATGATGATCCAGAAGGCAAGACGGCGAGATACGAATTGCCAAACAGACAAATCATTGCAAAGCAACCTACAAATGGTCGTCTTAGTTCAGCCGAGTATCGATATTTTCTCTGAATACGATTGAAGCCGTAAGAACGCCACCGAGTAGGTGAGGTAGTATGGGAGCATCGCAGGAAACCGGGATACTAGCATCAACCAGTCCCCCGCCAGCATTGATATCTCGTATGAATTAATACTTCCGTTCAGCCACTGCAATCATCACCTGCCCCGTTCAGTTCGCGCCCGCCATGGAATGGAGGGGAAGGCCGGAAACCTTCCGGCCACGAGGTATATAGTCGACGCAGACGTCCGGTCCTCTCGCTCCTTCTTTGGTATCAATCTTCGCTTTGACACGAAAATTTGCCGCATTGATTTAACGTCTTCAGAAGCAATGGGCTCCATGAATACCCCTGAAAGCTTCCCCTTCCTTACCACTCTCCCTCCTTCCTCCACCATCTCTACTCTTCCTCCCTTCACCGTCTCCATTCCTCGTGGGTTTCTTCCTCTCAGTGACCCACCAACCAAGCTCCCCGCTTCTTTCGCAGCCCTGAGCTCGCTACTTGCCCGTATGCCCATGGTAACCATCGAAGGAAAGCTGGGCTTGTTAGCTTCGTTCACATTTGGAGAGACCGTCTTAAGGGAGTTGCCTGATCTAACAGAGAATGTTGACGAGGTAAAGAAGGACTTGAGGATGGTATGCGCTCTGTATAGGGATTATTCTTTCGTAGCGAGCGCCTACCTCTTGGAGCCGTGCCATGAGCGGTGGGTAAGGGGTGAGGGGTATGGACTAGGGAGGCAGCGGTTGCCAGAATGTATTGCGAGGCCTCTGGCCAAGGTGGCGGAGATGTGAGTATTGCACGTCGATGTCGCCGTTATTGTCCGCCTGTTCTGTTTGCTGCTCGTTTCATCTCCTTCATCAGCGTACTCAATCTGTCGCCTAAGAACCTCTCAACACTTGTATACATATCGTAACGACTCAAATTCGTGGCAGATCCGGATTCAAGCCGTTCATGGAATATGCTGGCTCGTACGCTCTCTTCAATTACTGCCTCGCCGATCCAAGTGTCGGTATGGACTACTCGAACCTTCGCCTAGTGCGTGCTTTCGAAAAAGGTCTAAACCCTTCGAGCTCAGAGGCAGGCTTCGTCCTCGTACATGTTGATATGGTCAAGAATTCCGGTCCTCTGGTCGAAGGAGCAGTCAATACACTTGCCGCTTGCGGCAACGATGATAGGAAGGCTTTCGACGCAGGGTTGGAGCTAGTCATCAAAGCAATGGTTGAGGTTAATCGGGTAATGGATGGTAAGTTCAGATCTCTGTGTGGATGCTAAACAATAGGGTTGGATTGATGAAATTGACATTTGTCCGCGAGGTATGTGGAAGAAGAGTATGCCTGGCGACTACAACAGCTTTCGCACTTTTATATTTGGCATCACGGGCCAATCGATGTTTCCTCACGGCGTAGTCTATGAAGGTGTCAGCGAGGAGCCGATGTCGTTCCGAGGCGAGAGCGGTGCGAATGACAGCATGGTATATTTTCCAACGTCTATTCCACCTATAAGAAACGCTAAAGAGACACAGATCCCACTCTGCGACAATCTTCTGGAGATCGAGATGCCGGATACCCCTCTTACAGAGATCCTCGTAGATTTCCGTTCCTATCGCCCAGGAAACCATCGAGAGTTCTTAGAGTGGGTTAAAGACAGAGCCCGAGACATTCGAGTGAGGGAATATGCCATGAAAGACAGAACTTCCGCAGGTACGACTCCTCGCATTCATGATCTCGTTCGCAGTGTTTGACATAAACTGGCTCATAGTGCTTTACCTGCATGCGCTAAATCAAATTCGGGACTTCCGTTTTCGCCATTGGTGCTTCACCAGAGAATACATCTTGAAGAAATCAGCACATCCTACCGCCACTGGCGGCAGTCCCATAGTTTTGGTAGGCTACCTGTCAGGGCTAACCGTCATCATTCTGACTTTCTCTTAGTGGCTTCCGAACCAACTTCTCAGTGTATACGCTCAAATGTTGTATGTCGAGAAGGTTTGTAGTGGTCTACCCGAGTGCAATGACATCTTGGATTTAGTCCGCACACAACAGGAAAACCTGCAGAAGGACGTTCATAAATACTCTGCAAAGCGTGGAAGTTGAATAAAATCCGCTTCTTCACGTCATAGCTTGTGCTGTTGAAAAGGGTGAGCTTGTCAAGGTTTGGCGGCATATTGTATTTTGATAGGAATCAGAGCGAAGCTCCGATAATCCCACAGTGCTTCTATTCTAGTCTGACTCTCTTACCACTGCGTGAAACGTCTGGAAAGTAGTAATCGACTTTCACGCCTCGTGCCCTCGCAAATTCGACAGCATCTCGGCTTACGTCTTGGCAATTGTGGATGAAAAGATGCTCCAGGTTGTCTTGAGGTTTCAGCACCGCGGCTTTTACTCCAACGCCTGTGATTTTCGTACGTTCAAGAGCCAAGTATCGAAGGCGCGGGACGTACGCCATAAGAGACTCTACGCTTCTGTCATCGATGTTGCAATTTCCTGCGTCCAGCGAGACGACCTCCTTCAGGTAGCCGGCTTTGCCCAGTAGTGAAAGTGATGCCGAGTCAACTTCATGGCAACCGTTTACATTCAATTCTTTGAGATTCCCCTTATTTGACTCAAGCAAAGCATACAAGCTAAGAGGGTGCAGCGTAGTCACATTGGCCATCGAAAGGCTAGTCAAATTAGACATATTGCTGTCGACGATGTTATCATGACTCTGGGCGGATCCCAGGTTACATTCAAAGCAGCCAAACATCACTAGCTTCTGTAGTGATGGTGGCAAGAGGGGGAAAACTCGCAGGCTCATGCTGGCGATATCGAGGCTTTGGAGTTGTTCCAAGCTACAGAATTGTGGGCCTTCCAATGTGCCAAGCCGACTCCAATTTTGGAGGCTCAGATTCTTAACGTTCGGGATCTGCTCGATGAGGGCATCCTAAAATTCATCAAATATGTAAAAGTAGAGGATAATATCGTAGAACTAACCATGTTTAGTTCTCCTCCGGCATCTCCGGCTCCTCTACTAGTGTTGAGTGCCAGTGTACGTATTTTTGTCAGGTCACCAGCCCATGAAGGACTGAAGCGACCTCGACAGACAGAGAGAAAGTCAACTCGTACTAACTGACTGCATATTGCAAGAACTCGGCTTACAGTATCAAGAGTGACCTCGCAGCCCTGTCCAACGATGAGAGTCTTCAAATTTTTAGCGAAAGGAGCAGCTTTAAGCAGTGACGCTCCGGTAAAGCCCACGGGTATAATCAAACTGTACAAGTCTTTGCAACGCGTCGTGATGCATTTCAGAACATCGTTGTTTTTATACGTAAATCGATGGAATGTTGCTCCAGTGACTGTCCCTTTGGATCGCTTAATGTACGATTGAACAGCGCCGACAGTCACCGGCTTACTAGCCGCTGAGAAGTTCAGCTCGCTCCACAAGCTGGGTATGTTTTCAAGAAGTTGACGCCATGACTTCGAGACACGGGTTGCTGCTCTAATGAGGCCTCAGCAAATAGAAAAGGCTAACCTAGCACCAATGCTTACACAACTTGGCGGAAACTTAAATGCATCATTATCATTTCTGCTAGCTCAAGTGGCAGAACGAGCAATGGATCGACCGAATTGGGGGGCGAACACCTTTTGGACAGCTTATCAAGCATACCTCCTAGTAACTGCTCGGAATTATTAGGATCAGTGTCAAAGTAGAAAACATCGTGATATGTACCTTGAAATTTGGATCACTATTTGGCACATTTCGGATGCCATATTTGTAGATACCCTGCGCAATGTCGTCCTTGCCTAGTAGCTGCAGCACTTTCCCTGTTCGAAGGTATCCCTAAGCTTTATCAAAGACTTATTTAACACGTAGAAACCTTATAGACCATACCAAACAGCTGATGCTCTCTTCCTGGATCATACGTCTTCCATCCTTTAGGGCAGCCTGCAAATTGCCAAGCTTTGTGTGAGTTGCAGCTCGATTGTCAAGCGCAGCAACACAATCCCTATTTCCAGGTGTGATGGCCTAGGGGAAACTGAGTAAGGTCTGTCGAGTTTCTGAAGGTGACTTACTGCATTGAAGCATTCGAGAGCCTGTTCGTACTTCTTCTGGCGATACAATTCCTGACCACGTTTCTGCAACCCTTCGAAAGCCATTGTCTGCAATTCGAACGGTTCATCAATGTTTTTACCGAAGAACAGTACTCTAACGCGCAGAGAAGCGCTAGGGAAGCGCGTTCGTGATTTCGGCTGCCTGTACCCCCCCGATTAAAGCCACTGACCTGTCAACTGTCAAGACCATTAGTCTAAACGATATAGAAAAGCTGCATTCCCAACTCTAGGAGCTCCAGAAGACCAAATGTACTAAGCGGTTACTCAAGGTACCTCGCTATGAAGCGAGGCGATGCAACGGTATATTCTAGGTCATGAATTAACCACAGGGCCTCCACGCGTTCCGAACACGTTTTGCTCTGGCTCTCACCATTAACTAGTCATTGTTTCCACTTGCCAGGGGAAACTTCAAGATCAGTCATGGCTTGCAAGAAACGAGGCTATCACTTTACAACCGAATGCGAAAACAGCTATCGAGATGGAATCTACAAAGATACGGACAGAAAGCCCAAGAAATTGCGATCGCGCCTGCTCAACACGCGCGAACGCGATGCACCCGCTGCACAGAGGGCACTGTAAGACATTCTTGCTATAAGTGCAGCCATCCTGTGCTAATTATGTTAAAAGTATGAACCGTAACTCAGTTGTCTCCCCATTTCTCCGCTTGCCTGGCGAGATCAGGAACAAAATCTACGGCTTCATCGTCGGTGATCATCATCTGCAGGTCGGATATACACCACATCAGCATGGGATCAAGACGATCAAAGGAAAGCGCTACCGAATACATGTTGGCGGAGGATTTTTCAATCGCCTAGCAGCGCGTGGAAAAAACCACCATAGATATCAGGAGGCACCGAGTCTCCACCTGGGGCTGTTGCGTGTTTGCAGGCAGGTGTATGGTGAGGCAGCATTGTTACCTTACGCCATGAACATCTTTAGTTTCGAAAACGATTGGGTGATGAGGAGGTGCTTGAAAACGTTACGACCTGCGCAGAAGCGGGCGATGGGGAAGCTCTTTGTGCAGTAGTACGTTTCTGGATATCTGCTCTTGAAACAAAGAGGAATTGAACCTGGCAAGCAGAATCGGGTCTGAGTTCAAAGAAGGTTTGGTGGAACTGTCGACGACGGCAAAGGAGACATGAGATTTGACTGAGCTGGACGTGAAAGTAGGGAAGAAAACCACGGGCGATGATGTCTTGACGGCAGTAGGCTTATCTCGGGTAACATAAGAAGTAGACTCGCTCTCATACAGTAGCTGCGGCACTTGGCCTACAACGCTAGCTGAATCATGAACGCTGAGACATCCAATCCAGACCAGAATATATCCCTCTCTTTCTCCATAGCCACAAACTCATCTCTCCAGCACACCACGCTTGTGTGCTACTATAACCCCATCATCCGTTCCTTTTCTAACAGCCTTTATCATCTCTCCCCTGACTACGTTTACTTCACTCCATGTCTGCTCTCCACCACCCAATCGAAACGCAGGTTACGGGGTTGCGCAGGGAAAACACAAGGTAGATCTATACTTCTTTCTCGAAATGTAAACAATCTTATATATTTCTGAAGTAAAGTAGTAAAGCAATTGAGGTGGTAAAGGCCGATTGTCCTTCTCTGGATGCGAGTCCTAAACCTCGATCTCTCAACGCAACAAGCGAGGTTCATGTAGCCCCGGTTGTAACCGGGACACCAGTAGAGTTTGCCAGCAATGCTTTGCAAAGGTATCTTTTTCAGTTGGAGAAATCTGTGCAAAAACAAGTCTCGTTACTTCATGCAAGACCACACTGTCTCCGTGCCATGTGACTGTAATGTCTTCTCGGCGGCGTAACTCGCTCTCTGCCGACCTCAAGTCCGCGATGCTTTGAACAATTTCCAAAGACCTGAGAGAGCAGGGTAGTTGACACGTTTGATGCGAGGCCTTGAGGCTGTGCAGGGACCTTTCGAGTGTCATCTTGTTCGATTTCAAATTGGGTATCCAATACTGTGCGTAAACTCGGCTTCTGACTCGTATTAGAAGAGGTGTACGGGGAATCCACCGCAGCATCTGTTCCGGTCGTCACTTCCCCCGGCTTAAGCTGGCTTCGAGATGGACTTTGGGTGTTCTCGTCCCGCTCAGATGTGCTAGGTCTAACGGGTAGTGTCTCTGTTGCAACCGGAGGAGTTAGCTGCCGGATCATATGTCGCTGCAACTAAATGCTGAGTGCTCAGTATGAGAACCGACGGTGATGCTGAGTGCTTGGCCTGCATGGCAGTCGGCTGCAGATACTCATGTCCCGATCAAAAATTCTCCAATTGCTCATAATCTTTGAACGAATCTGCGTCAATTAGCACAAGATTTGGAATGCTGTTGCATAGACATGCAGACATATCATGTGAACTTGTCTGTGAGCTTTTCAATGAACATATTGCGGCGGCTGTGACATGCTTTGTTGGGGAGTGGGAACTTAAGCCCTTGCGCCTTTGGGTGGCCAAACGTCGACAGTAAAACGTTTATAAGGGTGATGAGTATATTTTACGCCTATATATTTTTTCGTAGGGACCAAGACCGATATCGCATTCAAGATTCGTGTTTGCGCCGTGATCAAGACCCGTATCGTACTCAAGATTCGCCTTTGAGCCATGATCAATTTCGATATCGCACTCAAGGTCCGCCTCTGCGCCATACAGAATCAGTATCTTCGTTGTCTGCAACCATGGCCCGATTTCCTTCGACCCTCTCAAGGACTGGCATTCTTCATGAAGGAGAAGCAAGAAACGACCCCAAAACTGTGAGGTCCCCAAAATGCTGATTTGGATTTGCACCTCGACCTGAAACAAGTTCCACAAACTCAGGATCCGGGTCCACAGCTCCCTCAATGCCGTAAGCGCAGCTATTGCTTGAAACCGGAGTCTGCACGTAAGCCTAGACGCACGATGTAGTCGAGCATTGGACGGCCTTGCTTTCCCACTACAAATTCAACATCTGCCTCGATCTTTTTCTCTTACATAAGATCGATGACCCAGCGCCCATGCTAAAGCGAGGAATGTCTCTCCCCGTTTGTTCGAATGAGTCCACCGTTCAAGTCCAGCATCGCGAATGTCATTCGTCCCATTATCTTTTGCCGAAGTGCATAGGCGGGCTGTCGAACCCACTCTAGCAAACAATATTGCAGCAGTGCGATTCAATTCATCAAGCAGTGGGGTCAGCCTTGTGAGTTGTTCCTTTCAACTCCTTGAGCGTATCTGAAGATGCTGTTCAACAGTTTAATGAATGGCTGCTGATTACTGCATTCGAACGCGAGAGATTTAATTTGGGCGAGCAGTGACTTGCACAGTACTAAGCTCGGCATTGAAAGAATCATTCTTAAAGTTCTTGAGCATTTTCTGGATGGCTAGCGTCTGTAAATAGTCTCCGACTGTTCTATGCAAGAATCCGACATGGCGACTGAAGTAGATGTGTGTATTAGGAATATGGTGGACCTCGAGCATTCCTTTGCAGCGATAATTTAAACGCCGCTCCATAACTTTGAACCTCTCGTATGGTTTCGGCACGGATAATGGTTCGACTTTGGCTTTGACGGCAAAATCCGGATCAGCCTCATGAATAAAGGTGCACGTCATGAGTGAGAGCCCCTTGTGGGCACACATAGCTACCTCGAAAAGCTGAGTTGCCTGCTCAAGGTAGAATCGGTCCAGCATGTTCATCGTGTACGTGAAGTACTCTTCATAATCCGCAGGTATCAGTCTTAGTCTTCTTTGCAGATCTTCGATGTCATCCTCATTTCGAAGGCCTTGCAACAAATATTTGAACGACGAGATGAACCCAAAGGAACACTCCCGCGTCTTTTTCGACAAGCTTCAGAATGAGCTCTGACCAACCAGGGCTATTTGTTAGCTTCAGTCTTTCAAATCGCGGGTTGTCTCCAAGCTCCACCTGAAAATAGTTCTTGATATCTTTGTAGGTTAAGTTTTGGAGCAGGAGCAATGGGCCGTTTTCAAACGCATCCTTGAAATTGAGCCATGGCCGGCTTAAGAGACAGACATTGATGTTCAGGGAATTGGAGTTCTCTTTCAGCAGATCGATTATCTCCGTACGAGCTGTATCATCGCCTTCGAACTCATCCAGGCCGTCGATGAAGAAGCAGATTTTTGCAAAATTTTGAGCCATCTCAACAAGATTCCGGAAGGCGTCCAACAGTTCTTTGCCTGTCCAGCGACCAAGGCTTGTGGCACCCAAATCATATGATTGCCAACGGCACGGAGACCTTATTTCAATCAATTCCGGGGCACTGTGACAAGATCCCGTGAAGCAAGGACTGGAGCAGCCAGCGTTTCAACGACCATTCCAGGACGGTCGGTATCTTTCGGGGCGGAAATTGCACTGTAAATATGCTCACGAGGCAGGTATGATAAACACAAGTTAATTCAGACATTTCAGGCCTGTGCGTATTTGGTAGCCAACCATGGCGGGCTGAGCTGCAGCCTTGCAGTACATTATCGAGCCGACGAGTCAAGTTGCCTCTAACGCCAACCCTCTCGAATCACGCCTAATTCCATAGTAGGGTCGGCGAAACCGTCGTCCGCATGTAATAATAAGAGACTGAAGCTATGTACTTGATATCACTTTGAATGGCATATTGACTAATGGATTGATCTAAATCACGGGTTGTTCAGATTGCTCACATTGCTGAGAAGGCTCGAGTCTGGGTATCTTGCAAACGTTGGCCTTCCTTCACAGCCATACTGTGATCTCAATAGCTCGAGGACCAGAACCCTCTCACGCCCAAGGCCAAGAACATACAGATCGTCGTAAGAAAAAACACCCTCATACATTCCATCCTATCATCCTATAATCCTACAGCCCCAACATCCCTCAAATCCTCCCGGGGCCTCCATAACCACCTTGCGGTCCCGCATAACCTGGCGGCGGTCCATGCGGCGGCGCACCGTATTCCAAGGGGATGTCGTTCTGAAACTCAGGTGCGATATAGGCTTGGCTTAAGTTCGCCTGCCGGAAGTTTTGCGCGGCTGGCGTCTGGTAAGCCCCGCGACGGCGCTGGCGGCGGGAGTTCCAGTAGATGGCTGCGGCGAAGACGAGAGCGGCGATGACGACGATGACCAAGTAGGCGATGTTGTGGTTGCTGCCGGCGAAGGTGAAGCCGCTGCGGGAAACAGAAGGGTTAGTGGGGATCGATCTGGGGTTTGAGGGGGCTAGGGAAAGAAGGGAGAGGGGCTTTACAAGGCGCCATTAATGACTGCGAGACAGACGACGGCGGGGCCGAGGAAGCGGTGGATCTTAGACATTGTTGTGGGTTTCATTTGCTTTTTGCATATCCTGTGATGGACGGATCCGAGGGTTGCTTGGACGAGTACGAGGAAGAGAACGGTGAGACCGATGATTTGATGTTTATCCTTGTAATGCTTCGACTGTTGGCGGTGTCAGTTGAGCCCCAATAGACATTGGCTGTTCCAAGCGTCAGTGGTTCTTGTTCTTACGCGGTTGTAACTCCCACTCAAATTCACCCCGATTCCGGCTCCCACGATGACGATAAGGACACCAAGTGCCTGTATTATCCAGTGGAACCGCACGTTCTCGAATATTCTTAGGATGGCCGCCCCCAGCGGGAATAGAATGACAAACGTCCCACACATAGCTAGAGCATGCAGCGCAGCAGCGAAGTCATGATCTTTTTTGGGACTGCCGATTTCAGTGGCATTTCTCATTCGCGAGGTATCTCCAGGGAAATCTCCAGGATCGCCGGTTGCGGACACCATGTCTATGGTGAAGAAGCCATCTGGAAGATTTCGGGGTTAGCATTTCTCTTTTGATATTGATACGTGAGATATGAAACATAGCTATAGACTGATTGCTCTTAGAACATGAGTAAGATGGTCTTGTAAATGTTCGGATTGGGATATACTATCATCACAAATATGCTTACGGAACTCATGCATTCGGATTCCTGCATCTTTTGCGTTACTCTTCAATTTATCGCCAGATCCGATAGCGTAGATCATGTTCTGGGCTTTTGATTTGAAGTCAAGGGATCCGCCAGCCCAGTATCGACAGTCATGACAGATCCCATTGACGATGTAATGCTGGTCGAAAACGCCTGAGCCGGGTCGGAGGGTGTAGGTTATGTTGGTATCTGAGGAAGGCTCAGAGTGACCTGTGGCTATTCTAGGACTGACTGTAAAATCTGAAAGATAGGTAAGCTGATACCCTGGGACGATGTTTGAGCTGGGTGTGTCCTACTCTTGTCGTCTGCATCGGGGTACACAATGAGCATCAAGGAATTCTTCATCTCCTTGCCGAATCCGACGCCTAGGGATTGACTCAGCTCATGCTCCTCCGACAGTTATAGTATTCTATTACCGATCCATGAATTGCCCCATGGGCCTTTGATCTGGAACTCGATGTCATCGGGCGAAGTGGGAACATTAGGGATGTTGATCGAGAAGGTAAAATTCTTGTCTCCACCTGCAGAGACAAAGGTCGACTTGGCTGGGTCTGCGCTGACAAAATTGGCAAAGGTACCTGCAATGTTGCGTTAGATATCTCCTATTCGATTGACGATAAAAGCGGTGGTGGACTGGTGGTGGTGGGGGGGTTGAAAGGGCGCACTAATTAAACCGGTAAAGCTTGTTAGGAACAGAAGTCTCCTGAATGGTGCCATGATTGAATTTGATCTTGATCCTGTGGCACTGCCCCGGATCTTGTTTACTTCAACCCTTTGTTTGACTCGCTGCTGCTAAGCAGAATGGCGCAAATCAACTCTTGGCGGATGGACGTGCTTAAGAAATGTGTCAAGACGTTTCTTCATAGATTTGGTTAAGGCGCTGGCCCCTGAGGCTCAAGAACAGGCGAGTCGTGAAACGCCGCCCCTTGCGCGCTGGTTCCTCAGGGGTAAATAGATAATCACGCGTCCCTGGACCACTTATTACCAGCTCTTCACCTGGCCTCACCTGGCCTACAGTAAGATATCAAAGTCAAGTTTGGGATATAGAAAGGGTTCTTCTCCCAAGAACAAGTACGACGAAAGACTTCAACCATATCGAAACTGAACTTAGGATTTTGTAAGCGCTGCAGGTGCTTCACCACTTCAACGAAATATCCTACTGGAACAACGACTGAGCCCCACAGTGTTCTATGACAGTCATCGAGTACTCTCGTAGTCTTAGTAATGATCAGGTCTCGCTATTTCCATTTCGTGTTATTGCTTAGCTCAGTACGAAACCTCAGTCTCCGGATTTGATACTCCTCCAGATGGACAAAGTGGGATGCCTTCTATTGGAAGACTTGTATCGCCGGCCCCTTCAAAATTATATGTTCATTTCATGGACACTCTGCTGCTACGAAGTTGGCAGCGGTAGGATTGCCTAAAGTCATCATATAAATTCGACTTGAATCTTCTTCAAACGTAGGTTTGTAATGTCTGCCTAATCATTTTGCTATCGTATAACACTCTCATCGTCGAACGTCCAGCTCCCTAGTCGAGGATTAATTCCTCTTGTAATTCCCCGCTCCTCCGACACCTACAAAGTAACCACCGCTACCTTGCTTTCCCGCATCAAGCTTGGAAAATTCTTTCCACATCTGCCCCTTCTCTTTCGCTTGAGAGTTTTCCGTGTCGAATAACTCTTCGTGCGTCGCGTACGCTGGAGGGCTATCAGAAGATACATCCGTGATAGTGGCGAAGGCGGGATGAGTTTCTGAAGGGGGCTGGTATTGTGATTTTTCGATTGAAAGAGAGTTCGTGGGCTTTTGGTCTGAGAAAGGCGAGGCGGGGATCTTGTCAGAGGAGGGCGACATGGGTATCTTTTCTGACTGCGACGGGACCTTTCCCGAAAGAAGAGGCGAGGTTTCGTTGAAGGGATTGGATTGAAACATGAGCGACTTGGTAGCGCTTGGATAGATGGGAGCGGCGGTAGGAGTGGAAGAGAAGGCGATTTTGTTGGTAAAGTCTCTGGCGAGATGAGGATGGAGGATATGGCTTGAAATAATCTGGAAGGTATCGTGTTGGTTGTTGTTGACGATGAGGAATATTTGGAAACGAGAAGGGGGCAATGAGAGCCACGGTGAGTTCTTATTCACCCCTCCCCCTCGTCTTGATTCACAAGTTTTCAGGTTAATTCGTCGACACGCGGCTGGTCTGAAACCTCTTCTTGGAAGGGAAGAAATCCTGTTATGATATTGACATCTCTCTACCTACATCTGTTACAAATTTCCATTCCTCCATATAGCCCACTTAACAATCAACTCCGCACAAAATGCCAATTTCCACATTACTCCTTGCCTCTTCTCCTTCCCGCTCAACTTCCCTTCCTTAACATACAAACTCATCATTTCTCTTAAACCCTCCTTATATCCCCTCCCGCATCTCCCACCCACAACATCCCCTCCAACACCGCCCCGCCTCTGCCTCCTTCAATGTTTTCTCCCCCCAAACTTCCCCTTCACCTTCCCCCATACGCCCTCATCTTTCAAAATCGCAGCCGGCTGCACCTCGCGCGGCGGCGCATACCCTTCCCTACCCGTCGCATAAATCGGCGTGCTCAAACCCCCCTCGTGAAACTTCGAAGCACGATGCCCCTTATGCGTCTCCCCGGCAGTGCTGATCGCAGGCGCCGCTTTCTCAAGCACGTGGCCAGGAGGGGCACGGGCACTCTCAAGAATCCGCGTGGGACAGCGCGGTAGCGGGACGTGCGGGATGTCGGAGAAGGAGGTGATGTGGCTGGGGGAGGAGACGTCGAGGGAGACGTGTTGGGAGGGGTTGAGATCTGTGGTGCAGGAGATGTGGTGGGTGGACGGTTGAGGGGGACGATGGGGACCTGTGGGGAGGGAGGAGGGGAAGGTAACGTGGTGGGACATTGTGGTGGTGGAATGATTGATAGGGTTAAGATGTTGTGGCGCCGGGGAGGTGTGTGGATGTTGGGATACAACTGTGTTTATGATGTGGGGCTCTTTACCAGAAAGAGTTTATACCAGAAAGCCAATTGTTTATCTTGTACTGAAATACAAGCCGGAATTCTCGAGAGCTTATATCCCCCCTTCTTCTCCTCCATCCATGTCCCTACATCTCCCCAGTCACGCATCTCCGCAAAGCCGTGATGTTTATTTCATTCCTACTTAACACCATGGAGGTATCATAAGTTTTCTTTGGGGGGGATTTGAGCATCCGTAACGAATCTCTCTCATCTTGATCACTTGGAGATCTGAATGTTCCAAAATCATTCATTTCCAACATCCCGAACTCCTCAAAAGACATCCCACAAGTCTCCAAGCATTCACAGCTCCAACATTTTTTCCTTCACAAAACAGCCACTTCTGGTTTCTAATAACGTTGTTTGAAACATCAGAGCCCATACATAAGCTTATCTATTCTATTGCATGACTCTCGCTATGATTAATTTTGTGAAGTTGTGGGAGTGAGTGCGCGGGGCAGGTTCACGGGTTTTTGTTGGGTTTGTTGGTTTAGTTCTGGAAGAATCTCTGATGGAGATATGAAAGATGTGAATTTCCAAGACATCCCACCCCCCCGATCCCCCAGACTCATCCATCTCACCCACCAGTCCATCCCCCAAAGCCCTCCACCACGTTCCCAACTTCCCTACTAGGCTTTTTCAATATACCTCGGATCCCTACTCCCCGTAATCGGCACCCATTTACTCCCCACCTCCTCTCCTTCATCCGTGTCCTCTTCACTACTTTCCCCTCCCCCTCCCCCTCCCCCTCCCCCTCCCCCATCAGCATCCCCACTCCCATTCTTCAGCTCCCCTCCATCTTTGCCTTTACTACTGTCCCCTAAATATTCCTCAGCCGAGTACCAAGTCTCCGGCTCCGGGAAGGAGGTGTATGCCCCCTCTGGCTGTGGGGTCTCGTAGGCAGAGGTGTGTTGGGTGTGATTCCAGCTGTATTTGACGTGGGGAGTGGTAAGGTTTGCATTGAAGGGGCCGGATGCTGTGTGGCGGGACCTGTCTGTGACGTAGCCGGCAGGTGTGCCTTTGGCGTCGTGCGTGGTTTCGGGGGGTTTTGGGGGAGAGTCGGTGGGGTTGGATGGGGGTTTTTTGGAGGGAGGAGTGGAGGGGGGAGGAGAGATGCCGCCGTGGACGTAGGGTATGCAGGGCATTCTTTGGTGTGTTTGTGGATTTGGAGGATGGTTTGGTTGTTGGATTATGAGAGATTGTGAGAGGTAGATGTTTGCAAATGAAAGGTGGGAAATGAGGAATGAAGAAAGTTTTGTTTGTTTGGTCGTGATTCGGTGACATGAAAGACTCATGGGTATTTGACGTTGTTCCATGATTGGTAGTCTTAGGGGGAAAGCACGTTGACTCGTGGTACATCTGTGAATACAACAGAGACATTCACACTTTGCAGAAGTATATTGCGTGTCCAGCATTAGCGACCACGTGAAGAAATAGCGCAAGAGAAATCAAGTAGAGAGTAGCCATACGAAAAAGCTATGGCGACAGGGAAACGCCTTTTTGGGGTATCTTATCTCACTGTACTCCGATATATCCTCAAAACCAGCCCAACGTCCACAATGCCGGCAAATGCGGCCACCTCTCCTGCCAATCCGCCAGGATATCGGGCACCCTCTTATCGAAGCTCCTCTCTCCGTCCGCATCTTGCTTCCACCCGCGATCTCCCCTCTCTTCCCTAGCCGCTGCATTCAAATTGTCGGCTAGTTCCAAGATTGCTTTCCCGCCTACCAATGCTTCTTCGTGGTTGTCTTTTATATCCACATTAATGACATGCACCGGTCTGTTCAGCCTCCCCTCCCTCTCCAAGAGATTATCGACCACGGCATCCCAACACCTTTCCTCGCATGTAAAAACCACATCTACCACCCCTCCCTCAACCCCCCCCGCCCCCCTGTCTTGGTTATGCTCCAGTCTCGGTTTCCCAATCGGCCAATCCTGCCATCTCTCCGGGCCCCACTTTACGCTCCTATTCCTTTCAATCATGTTAAGCACGCCATTCTGACGATACAGCGTCGGGTTCTTCGAAACGAGGTCACTATGCATGGAATAGTAGGAAGTCGTATTGAAGGGATACACGTTTGGTTGATGGATGCTGGGGCCGGGCAGCCGGACGAGGGAGCCGGTGCCGAAGGAGATGACAGGGTAGGAGGCGAGGGAGAGGCGCAGGTGAGCTTCCATCGAGCGATTTTGGTTGCTGGCGCAGACGGTGCAGAACTTGAGTTTGAATCCGCCGGGGTCGTTGCGGGGGGTTTCTTGTGTGTCATCGGCGCCGTCGTATTGCGGAATGGAGTTTCGTTGAGGTATGGGTTCTGACGGAGGTGGCGGTGGAGGAGGTTGTAGAGGGGTCGCAGTGCGAGATGTTGCACGTGCTAGTCGAGGATCTGTTGCCATGGCCGGGGCAGAGATGTGGTCGGAGAAGGGTGTTTTCAAAGGTGACGACGCCTGGTTGTATCTGGGTCACCTCAAGACTGACATGGTGGTCATGTATTTCTAGGAAGACTAGGGATTAGCATCGAGGATAAGTATCCGACATCTGAGCTTCACGAAGATCCAATTGGCATCAGAAAGTTGCGTATGTAATATGAATATCCTCATTCTCGAAGGATAGGACAGCTCCAATAAATAGAATTCATCATTAAGATAGGGGTAGGACTGCAATTTCTTGTGACTCACATCAGAACCAACTATCTTCGCTGACTACCTATGAGACCAAATCTAAAGGTGGCTTATGGAGAGAGATGATGAGTTGTCCCTTGGGTTTCCATTATTCGGTTATTGAAATACACACGTGATCGGTGTTCTGCTTTCTTTCCACTAGTGAGAAGCTAAGATGGCGCTTTCCATAAGCGGTCAAGCACACATCTGAAACACGTTTGCGTGATCTGGACCATCTATTTTTAAACGGCAACGGCTTTCCACCAGATCGAACATCATAAAGAAGAGCGCAAGATGGCCCTTTCACGCTGTTTACCCTAGTGAATGCTGGAGAAGGAGACAATACCTTTGTTGTACATTGAAAGGAGTCACCAGCCGGATAGGAACTATATAGACAACCTCGTTCTGGCCACGCTGAGAAAGAGAATGCTTTGTGGGATACCCAAGCGGGCTTCATAAACAACCTCTGACCCTTACATCTCCACCCACGTACACCACAACAATAAAGAATTTAATCAACAAAACAAAACAAAACACTCCCCATCCATCAACGAGTTCGCTGGAACCGCCGCTGTGCCACCCCATCAAGTACTGAGACGTAGCATTATCAATCCTCTATCGGCATCTGAAACACACCTGGCCGAACCCGCCCATTTACTCGACCAAGTCGAAGCGCCGGCCGTTCGGCTCAACCGACCTGAACGGTCCACCCATTATCACGGGATTCTTTATCTGATTCTCCTTTTGCAGCTTCCAAACTTCTGGAAGCTTTTCATACCAAGCGAGGTCTCATTCCAGAGAACTGTCTGTTGCTTTTGGCCCAGTGGCGACCTCGGCGGGCCTTGGGGTGGATGGTCTTGGGGCCCATCTAAGGCAGTAGTAAGTATCATCTGACGGTCAGCACACCCTCAAGAAGGCTTTCTTACGGCTGAAAGCTGCACGAATCGCACGGAATCTGCATTTGCGCCGCCGAGAGGCGCAGTCGCTACAAGGTGCTCACTGCTCACTGCTAACGCTTTCTCTTTCTAGACTCGGTGTTTTCGTTGAGGTACCACGCTTTAACAGCGCTGTGATTCTGGGCATCGCAGTTCTCCAAAAGGGACTTTTCTGGAAGCTAAGCCGCCGGACAGGTCTGGCATACACAGAGGGAGACAAAAGTTGGGTAATTAGGATATCAAGGCTGGCATCATGACGGCTGTGCTGTCATCCTCGCCGACCCCCAATAAATCTCCACATAATACTCAATCTCCACCGCCTAATCCGAGTTTATCATCATTACCTTCTATCAATACCAATACCTCGTCAAAAAGGACCACTTTACAACGCCCACCCTCTTATGCTAGAAATCGAATGTCGTCCTACTCGACGACTTCGAATAATTCGCAGAACCGGTCGCGCCCACCCTCACATGCTTTTCCTACGTTCCATTCAAGTCTACCATATGCCCTGGTCCGAGATTTTGCATATCCTATAATACATCCTAATCATTATGGCCCTCCCCCGGAAACATCAGCAGTGTCAACCCCCGCCAGTGAAGCTCCGCGCAGGCTATCAGATCCTTCAAATAGTACTTGGGATGGTGCAGATCCGCAATGGTCGGCAGGGCCATGGGGGGGTGATGGCTTCTTCGCAACTCAGCACCTTCCGCAGACAGCCTATGGGGATGGACCACCTTATAGTGAGGACGAGGATCTGCATAGTCCGGTGGTCGTAAGCTCAAGGCACAAAAAGCACAAGTCGACATCTGCGGCAATAGCCGGAGGTCAGACTAAAGGCAAAAGTCGGAATTCGAGACATGGCGAAGAAGAGGGAGAATATGATTTCAATGAACGAAGCTATTTTGCCAACGGTATCCGCATGTACCACATCGGGGAGGGCGACGAAACGGAAGGAGACCTGGTGACCTATCCCCCAGATCAAGCGCGGCAATCCTTACTAGCTCCTAGCACGTATGGTATTGCAGGCCAAAGAGACTCCCACTTCGCAACATTACCAAATCGATCGTACAGGCAAGACGAGATTACAGACTCGGATGACGACTCCTTGCTACAACCAGAAAATGGCAACAACTCCCGCTATTCAAAGGACTACCAGTTCACTATTGCGTCGCCGGATGAAGAAATGCACGGCAAAGCCGTCGCCCTCTTCGACTTCGAGCGCGAGAACGAAAACGAATTGCCCCTTGTCGAGGGTCAAGTCATATGGGTCTCGTATCGCCATGGCCAGGGCTGGCTGGTAGCCGAAGACCCAAAGACGGGCGAGTCAGGCCTCGTACCGGAAGAATACGTCCGTCTCCTCCGCGACATCGAAGGCGGCTGGACGTCGCTCAGCGGCGAAGACCCCACCAACAACGAAGACCGCAACTCGCCCATCCCCCTTTCACCCAACCCTCCAGACTCGGCCAACACGCCTACGCAACGCGATCCCACACCAGGTCACTCGGCCCACAGCAGCAACGGCAGTAGATCCGATACGAAGGAGAACCGGCCGCCCGTCGTGAGCACGTTCTCGACCAGCAGCAAAGACCTGAGTCCGTATCCGCATCGTTTGCTGGAAAAGGAGAGGGGCCAGACGCCGCCGCTGGTGGTGCATTATGGGAGTCTGAATAATACGCCGATGGTGGGGAGTCCGGCGGTCGGGGTGGATCTTGGACGGGATGCGCATGCGGGGAGGGGGAGAAGTGAGGGGGAGCGGGAGGGAGATACGGAAGACGAAACCGAAGAATCAGGCGGAGACGGGGATAGTTCGAGGGAAGATGTGCTGGAGGAGAAGCGGTGATATTATGTGTAAAGTCTCTAAGAGATCGTAAATTTTTTTCTTTCCAGCGCTTTGGTTTATGACACTCGCTCCACATGATACCCGACCGGTCTTCGATCGTTATAGATAGTGATAGGATTTAAAAAAAGGGGGGGTTTCTTCATTAGTTTTTTGGGAATCTAGCCGCAGGGGTTTAGCATTATATATATATTATATAAACCCCGAACTTAGGATTAAGGATTACCGTTTCCGCTCGGGAAAGGGAGCAGGGCCGCTTTAGAGGGAGCAAGGGGGAGCAGCGAGGGAGTTAGGGGGAGCACTGAGGGAGCAGGGGGGAACACCGAGGGAGCGTGAGGGAGGGAGCATGGGAGACGCAGGGGGGAGCATAAGGGGAGCAGGGGGGAGTATATTGGGGCAGTGCAAAGGTGCAGCAGTGGGAGCCTGATATGGCTCCATCGACGTCGGCTTGAACTGCTCTCATGGTTGCTCGATATACTACTACGTACGTATTCAGTTCCGCTTGCTGCCTGGCCATTGCCACTTCCTAACAATAATTACACCTTCGGTAGCGAATAAATTCGTCCGCCGCTGCCAAGACGCTAGCAAAGAAGGGTATATGCCTTAGCGGAAATATATGGTTTCCTTTAACTGTATCTACCTTATTCAGTAATGGTTCAAGTTACCGTCTAAAGGCGATATTATAATGTATAACTGATCTTGACCTGATTTAAATCGAATGTCAACGCCTGTATAGGATCATGTGGCCAATTTGTATTCAAGTTCGCGAAGTATAACAACTGGAATTCCAGTGACCCATACAGATGCTGGTTCTGAATAATCATATCTCGGAATTTCGGCCAAGGTGGCATTTCCATCCATGGTGGACGTGGAATTATTTGGGAGTGTTGCAGAGCCTGCCATTCGAGGGCGGTCTTATATATCGGCGGGATCGGCTGGTGGTAAATTAAATGGGTGAGGTTTCCTAACACAGTTGCAGAGGGAACGGCAGGGTATTCGAACGTGCTCTCCCCGAGTCCGTGGGACGAGGAATCTGTGCCGTGCTCTAATTGTGTAAGTCGGCTCAACAGAACCTGGAGTCTAGGAAGATTAGATCCGGTGAGCCCTTCGCCGTAGCCACGGGCAGAGGCAGTGAGGTTGGATTGGTAGTTGGCGATGTTGGCCACGAGGCGGTGGACGAATGTTTCCAGCGGTGCGATGTTGACGGAGACCTGCAAGGGGTGGAGTGATGGCGGAGACAGCGAACATGTCGAGCTATAGGAGGGGGAACAGCCATCAGAGACTGTCTCCGGAGATGAGAATGCCAGAGGTTGTAAGAATGGGGAAGGGTATGGTGGCGAGACAGGTGCGTGCTTTGATATGTGTTTCTCATCAGTATAGGGAAAGCTTGGGTTCCAAGGAGCTGAAGTCCGTAAAACATATTATATTTGAGCAAAAAGAAATTATAGAAAGCATCTACGCCTTATCGAAAAGTCATTATAAAATCCTAGTATTCATAGCATTGAATTTCTAGGGAATCAATAGATTAATATGTTTTTTGCTAAATCAGAACGGATTAGTTTTAAAGCTTTGTTCTACCGCGTGATAAGCATCATAGCCATAGAGCCAGTTTTGCACTTTAGGGCAAGTCCATCGACTCGGGAAATTTGCTCTTACTTCTCCATGAAGCATTTCAGTCATTAATTCATCCCTGGCTTGTTGTTCTGGTCCGTCTTCCAGATGAAAATCTCCCCTCTGTCCAAAAGCTTCTCTTTGAATCATCTCTACCCTCCCCTTTCTCAAGTCCCGATATGATTGCGCCACTCTTGGCAGTTGCCTCTCCTTCGATCCTTGACTCACTTTCCCCAACAAATACCCTAGAACTGCGCCGTCTTCCAATGAGGTATTCGCGCCCTGAGCAAGGTACGGCAGCATAGCATGACAAGAGTCCCCGGCCATGATGAACGTCCCCTTGGCATTGGCCCATTCTGGAACCTCGTTCGCATCCAAATACGTCAGTCTCCATTTCGCCGTGGTTTTCACCTGATTTAGGAACTTCTGCAACAGCGGATCCCACTGCTCGAACAATTTCTTCATCTCGAGTAAATTACCACCAATCTTAGTGATGCCCTCTGGTAGATCGTCAGGACATAGAAGCACTATGTTATACACAGTGGTCGCTCGCATAGCGTATGCAACAACGTGGGATCCTGGCCCGATCCAGAAGTTTGTCCCTTCGTCTTGAATGAACTTTCTGAGTTCAGGCGCATCGGGTCCGCTGAGATCAGAGACATCAATCACGATTCGATAGGCCAGATCCCCTGTGGGCTTTGCGGGACGGGAATTTGCAAGGAATTGACTCCGTGTTGCGCTCCAGATCCCATCAGCACAAATCACGACATCTCCTTTGACCTTCTTGCCACCGGTCGACTCGATCTCAACTTCTGCATTGTCGAAATCAACGAAGACGACACGGCTATGGTAATGGATCTGGACACCGATATCTTCGCAACGTGCTACTAGAGTCCTCTGCAAGTCGACTCGGTGCATACCCCAGAACGGAGCTTGATAGCGAGATAAGATCTTGTCCTGGAAGTAAGGCTCATGGGCTAGAATTTTGGTTCCGTCGAATCGGCGAACCGTCAAAGACTTGTGAGATGTTGCTTGCACACTGAGATTGTCATAAATCCCCCAACGCTGAAATAGACGGGTGGCGTTGGGCGTTAATTGTAGTCCTGCCTAAGAAATGAAATTAGCGTAGAATATAAAGGGGTAGGAAATGAATGATCACAAACCCCTATTTCGTCTAACTTTTGGACCGCCTCCAATACCGTCACTTGATGTTCTGAATTCGCAATCTTGATGGATATGGCGGCTGCGAGACCAGCCAAGCCAGCACCAATGATAATAACGTGAATCGACATTCTTTGTCGAGAGCAGCAATTCGACTGTGATGAACCTGGACGATGTTTCGAATGTGGAGAGAGAAAGCCAGATTCACCTTGAAAGAGAAAACTGTTTGTATTTGTAAATTGTTATGAGCCAGCATAGAGCGGATCATATGAGTGTATTCTAACTAGGAGTTCAAAGCTAAAGAACAAAGATGTCGAACACGTCGAGGGTCTTATACCCACGAAGGCGCGCTAGGCCGCTAGCGTGTCAACACCAGCCCTATTCTAGTCTATGATAGACTAACATAATCTATGTTAGACTAACTCAAAGAGTGCATGCTGCATGCTCGCAACATTATCTCTCTTCTTCATCAAACAATGTTCTCATTGCTACAGTTTTAGTCGACTTTTCATCATGAGTGATGAAGTAGAATATAAATCATAAATGTATTGCTTTCAGTCACGACTTTGATGAAAAAGATCAGTTTATGTTGTTTTTTAGTTCATATTTGCAACATGTTGCAGAGCTTGTTCTAATTCTGCTGTCAAAATTTCTGATTTTGAGTTTGAGTTTAAATTTCAATTGTATAACTTATTTTATATCATTTATACATTGGTTGACAACGAGATTCATCTGTACGTGATGTCAACTACGAACCTTTTGATTCTATTCTGCGTCCGAATAGAAGTCAGAAGAGTCAAGAGATCTCAATTCGACGCAGTTCAAACGAAGTTAGAACGTTGCGTGGTCATGAAAGCTGCCGTGCAGAGTTTTCATCCATGCGACAACACCTCTTCTAACAGCTACAATTCATGAAGACGACAAACGACAAGCCGAGGTCAGTAAGAGATGGAAAGATACTAGGTAGAAGAGTCGATTCAGATGATGAGCCTTGAGTTCGTGACTACAGTGATCGAACTTGAATGTCATCTTCTTTTAACCTCAAAATATGGGCATTGCCTAACAACACGGTCCCGCGATTGGCCGAGCGAGAATGCTTAGCAATCCCATCCCGCTGGCGGCCGCCGTCGGACGCCACGAGATGCCCTGCGAGGCTGCGACTAGGTAATTTCGTCCAACAATGTCAGCTACTACCTCATTTGGATCACTTCCGAAGGCACGACGCAGATCGTTCCGAACCTGATCTGGACCTGCTCGGGCCCGTACAGCCGATGGCGGCCGCCACGGTCGGACTCCAGGTCAAGTAAAATATATCACGTGATCGTAATACCTAGCGCACTGTGTCTGGTCTCTACCTAGGTATCCAGCATCTGAGAAGTGCAGATGGACCTCTGTTCTTCATTAACCTTCCATCTCATCCTCTTCTATTAAAGACAACGGAATCACTGTTTTTCTATCATCGCCTCCCCCAACGTTCAGTTCATCCTCTCGAGACATATATTCATCCTACATTCATTCGGAACCAAAATGTCTGACGACAAAGTGGCCGCCAACATGCCTCTCAAAGATCCGGAACTCGCTGACTCAACGACTCTGAATGGCAATGGAGTCGACGAAGAAAAGGCTGAAGCTGAAAAGCCACCGCCCGAGAAAGAGATCCCTCCCGAGGAAGGAGTCGCTGGCTGGATGTGTATTTTCGGTGCCTTCTTTTCGATCGCGGCCAGCTTTGGCTTCCTCAACGCGTGCGTGTCTCCAAATTAAACATGAAGACATCAATCTGACCCTGGAAATACGGCAGGGTTGGTGTTTTCCAAACTTACTACGAACAGACCCTTCTGAAGGACTACACGCCTTCGGATATTTCATGGATCTTCGCCCTTCAGTTGAGCTTGATGTGGCTCCCAGGACCCTTTTTTGGGCGACTGGTTGATTCGTACGGACCGCGCCTCGTTTTGATCCCGGCGAGCATTGCTTGCGTCTTCGCCTTGTGCATGACCAGTCTCAGCACAAAATATTACCAGTTCATCCTGGCTCAGGGACTAGTATTTGGTCTTGGAGCTGGTGGTATCTTCACAACGGTACTGCAAACTCTGGAAACACTCCTCAATAGGCAATACTAATTTGGGAACTTGACAGAGCTTTGTATGCTCAGGCCAGTGGTTTGTGCGCCGCCGCGGCCTCGCTATTGGAATGGCTGCTGCGGGCAGTAGTTTCGGTAAGACTGGATGGTTACGCTTTTTGCGACGTGGAAAAAACTGATGATTGCAACAGGCGGCATCGTCTTCCCGATCTTCCTGAACAAAGTCCTGGACGAGGTGGGATTTGCCGGCATGGTTCGATATTCCGCTCTATTTGTCGGAATCCTCCTCGCTTCGTCGTGTTTGCTCATCACTGCTCGCCTTCCAAGGAAGAAGTGGAACCCAAAGTTGAATTGGATTGACTTCAGCTTATTCAAAGACCCGGCTTTTGCTAGCTACACAGTCGGCGCTTACCTCGTTATGTTTGTTGCCGTACTTGTTTTCCGGCGGCAATTCAGACTAACTTCGCTCTAGGTGGGGACTGTGGTCTCCTTTCGATTTCCTGCCAACCATGGCCGAGAGTCAGGGAGTAAGCACGTCTCATGATATTTCAACATAACCAATACTGACTTCGTGCCATCGCAGATGTCTGCCTCGTTGTCTTTGTATTTGATCTCCATCATCAAGTTAGTCCTTTCCTTTTCCTTCTCCTTTTCAGATTCGGGTTTGCTGACAATACTACGCAGTGCCGGTTCACTTCCAGGACGTATCATTCCAGCTCATTTCGCCGACAAACTTGGGTTCTTCAACATGATGGTCTTCGTCTCATTTCTCACCGGAGTCTCGATCCTTTGCCTCTGGCTCCCGTTTGATACCCACCCTTCTCACGCCGGCCTCATAGTTTTCGGAGTTGTCTTTGGATTTGTCAGTGGGGCTTATGTCAGTCTATTGATGCCATGTGCAGCTAAGTCTGGCAATTTGGAGACTTTAGGTCAGCGTTTTGGCACATTCCAGAGTGTGATTGGAATTGCGTAAGTTATTCATTATTCACCGTTCTTTTCTTTTTCTCTTCTCTTTTTTTGGTGGAATGACTCCCAGCTAAATCCTCGACATAGTTCCCTCACCGGTCTCCCGATCATGGGCGCCATATTGGAGACAAAGAGTGGATTTAGGGGCATGCAGATATTCTCCATCGTTTCGATTCTTGTGGGCACCGGCTCCATGGGCGTAGCTCGATACATTCTTGGCAAGAGCTCTCAGACTTTCAAGGTCTGAGGGAAAGCTCGTCGCGGCTTGAGTTTTCAAGGCCCTCACAAGTCAAACTTAGAAACCGAAATGAGACATTACGAAAGCGTCCCTCTGGCGATGCGCAGCCGCATTCTCTTCTATACGAAACTTCTGGAAACATCGCGTTCTTTTCTGAAGTAGTGCAGCTGGCCGCTGGGAGTACTGAACCCGTCGGAAAATATTTAATGCCATCAATACTAGACAAGAGGATTCGATTTGCCTATGATGTTTCGAGGTGCTCTCATTTTCTTCTCTATGATAAGCAAATTTCCTCATTCCAAACCCAAAGTTGGGTAAAATCGCTCTTGGTCGCGCCTGAAAGTGATAAAGTTTAGAAACAGTTTTATTTGGGAGCTCCATTCGTTGAATCCTGACAGTTTCTTGTTTGAATTTCTGTCTCCACCCACCGAGGCAGGTAGACAAAAATAAAGTTAACAATTGGTAGGGTACTTCACATTCTCTTTACTCTCCTGTAACTTCTTGCCTGCTTGTCCTCGCGACTACATTCAGGCGTATGTTGGTTGGTGTTTAGGATTGGAGTTGTTTTCACAGGTTCTCGAGGTGGAACTCGAAGTGTTACAAGCAGTAGTAAATCAAAGGTGTTATTGATCCATGCAGTTGAGCATGAAGCTTCTATCTAATGGGCGAAGACCTAGTCTTTGGATAAAAACTTCGCTCCCGTGACTCTGTGGGATGTTCCTGATCCATATGATGCATTCAAGCGATAGTTAATCCCTTGATGCTCTGCCAAGCCTCAAGCTGCAAGTTGGCATGCGTTCACAACTCTGCCCAACAGTCAGATACCCAATCTTTGCATTATTGCGCTTCTCTATTCAGAGCTTGCAACTGGAACTCTATCACTTCTGAGTGGGACTGACGCCCATGGCTCGGGAAACCCAGCACCTCTGATGCTCCAATTAAATTGCTTCGTTCCCATCTTGGCGGGCTCCGTTCCAGAGTCGATCATCGCATTTCCAGCGGGTAGGAACATGTGCTGCTTGACTCGGAATTCGGGCAGGTGATCGTATGGCTCGGAGACACGCTGTGCGTGCGCAGTGCAGCGAATCAACTTGGCAAAATGGCCGTCGTCCTCATGCAAACATGCGCGCTCGAATATCTCTGCCCAGCCTTGATTCGGCAGCTTGGGCGGATGAGAAACAATCCAGTCCAACCTGATCTCCGGACATCCCATCCCCGCATAGGTCAACATGAACACCCTGCCAGTTTGTTCCAAGAATCTTGCCTTCTGCGCTGGACTGATGCACTTCTCTTGGAGAAATACACTGTGTCCGATGCTCGCTGTGACACTGTGAAGAAGATAGAAATCGAACCTGCACTCCTTCGGAGGTCGCTGGGCTGTCGCGAGAGTTAGCATTTATGTCTGTCTATCAAGGGAGAGGGGCAGATTTCTCCTGTATTTGGTTGCCTTGAGTAGCAGTGCATTTGAAATCGAAGGGTGTGTACGACTTTGCACCTTAACATCTCTGGCTACTACTCAAAACTACCCCTCGCGAAAGAATAACGTTATGGAGAAAGAACGTACCCCCAGCGGTACCGTACACTATCAGATGACTTGAGTCAGCAATGTTCGAAAGGAAGTCCCTTGATCACATTCTCGAACAGAGCGGACTCACCTGCAGTATTAATCAGTTCTGCGGTGGCTCGATCAAGGTCATTCGGATCAACTCGGTATCTTGCTGCAATGCGGCAAATCTCCGATTTCGCTTTGACCAGAATTCCATCTCTTGCTTGTTCTAAGTCCGCGGCCCACTTGCCCGAGGGTCGTCTTTGGGAGTGGTAGTAGTAGCTAGAACTCGTGCTGATTACTGGATCGGCCCTTTCCAAATCAAAGCATGCGCTTAGTGGCAAAGGCGACTCGGTAGAAGTAGCCGCCATTGCCTCTGCCGCCGTGAGGTACTCCGTATACCACGGATCATTGTGAACACAAGCTTGAGCAAATGCCTCAGCTAGAAGAAGGGGCTGTTTGAACTCGATTGCAAAATTGAGGTGGATCAGGCCATGGACATATCCTATGTTATGCAGAAAAGTCAGCTTTGTTATATCGACATTGATATCCATCGAGGATATTAGGACACTTACCCATATACATTCGGAAAAGGATGTCGTCTGCAACCTCACTTCCGTCGAAAAGATACTTCTGCAACACTTCCTCGTACCCAATCTCGTTGATCAGGCGCATGAAGAATCTTTCAAAGTTTCTGAAATTCTCCTCTTTTCCCAGACATCTCTTGAAAACTTTTGAGTCTTCCATGTCAAGAACAAGCGCTTCCTGAATAGCAAAGGCGCCTCGTTGAACCAAGGTGTTGCGATGGTGGAGATAGCGAATAGTTTCTGGCTTCGCACCAAGAGCCCAGAGAGTGATATCATGATGAGCAATGTGGTTATGCAAGTATATCTAAAATGAGAATTAATCAGTGGACATTCTTTGGGGAGAGTCATTTTAGAAACTTACGCCCATCTCATCTTCGGTAGTCTGAAATATGTGGTATTTGGCATTATTGTCTTGCAAAACTTCTGCAACAGCCTCAGCACTTTCCTTTGTCAAATTATCGGCATGTATTATCCCCGGAGTCTTGACCGGATCAAACTGGAACGTTGTTATCTTCTCCATATTGGTGAAAAGCTGTCGAAATAGTATCAAAGAAGCGATCCGCAAGGAAGACAAGCGGGTGGGTACTTTAATATTGCTATTGCAGCGATTGTCCGCATCAAACCACAGATAATGTTAGCTTTTAAAAGTAGAGCAGTTTGTGGCTCATGGCCCTTCATGTGCCCATTCCAATTTTCGGGGATCATGAGATTCGCCGGCATGCCACCTACGCTTCAGGAATAAAGAGTCTCTCCACTCCACCACCAGATGTGCCGCACTCCTACATTCCTCCTTTCCCCTTTTGGAATTACCTCTTCTGGGTTTATTCCTTTTGGGGATTCTCCGTTGGCCTTTTCAGTTTATTTTATAATTTTTTTCAAGAGGGAGTAATGCCGCAATCGTACACTACATGGATGTACGTCGCGCATACCATGGCATGTTGTTATGGGGAAGTCGTTACAATTATTGCATTTCTCTAACCTACGATTTTACCAGCGCCCGAAAATCGAAAGCAAAGGTCCATCATGGAGAGTTTGATCACGAAGATACAGCAAGAGGCTGCTTCAGCTACCTATGTCGGGCGCAAAAAACTTCTAGACACCTTGCGGGACTTGCAATACAGCATTGAGGCTCCCGAGGATACCATGCAAAGAGTGATGCACTTGGTATGCTTCCCAGACTTACGAATCTTTCCTCAACTCCTGTCCCCGCAAAGTATCTCAACCCATCTTGTTGATTTTTGTACTCTAAGCTAAATTTATCTGCTTAGAATCTTCAATTCGCTGTAGTCCGTATTGCGCTCGACTTAAATCTTCTCAGTATTATCCGTGAAAGCAAGGCGCCCTCCAATCTCCATGACTTAGCAGCAACACTCTCAGTAGATCCTCTGCTCCTCGGCAAGTATTGGAACTTACGACAGCCACTATTTTATGCCGCAGGTATTCTAATATTTGTATAGATCGTCTTCTGCGATATCTGGCGGCACTGGGAGTGATCAACGAAGTTGGCAAAGACTCTTATACTCCAACTAAATACACATTCAATCTCGCAAAACCCGAGATACAGGCCGGAGTCAAGTTCTACTTTGACACTTGCAACCCAGCATTTCAAGAAATGCCTCGCTATCTTGCGCAGACCGGCTACAAGAACCCTACCAGTTTCACAGACGGCATTTTCCAAAGGGGCAACAAAACCGACTTGATCACATTTGACTTCATTCATGGCGATCCATCGAGAAGTGCTGGCTTCAATCTCTTTATGAAAGCACAACGGGGGTCCCAGACCAAATGCTTTGGCATTTACCCTTTTGAAGAGGAATCCAAAGGCTGGCCGGCGGGAAAGCCCCTCTTTGTGGATGTTGGTGGCGGTTCGGGACATCAAACTGCCGCCTTCAAAGAGCGATTTCCGAATCTGCCAGGCCGTGTGATTCTGCAGGACCTGCCGGAGCCGGTCGAGGACGCAAAAGCGGTTGTTCCTAGAGATGTCGAGCGGATGGCGCACGATTTCTTCAAACCGCAGCCGATCAAAGGTAATGAAACCCCAATTTTGATGCCTTACAGTTGCGTTTGAAATTGAATGCATAATAGGTGCCAAGTATTATTACCTGCGGATGATATTGCATGATCATACAGATGAAAACAGCGTAAAGATCTTGCAACATTTGGCACTTGTTATGGGGAAAGAGTCGGTGATTTTGCTAGATGAAATGGTTTTGCCGCCTGAGCACGTGGATGAGGTGTCGATGCAAGCGGACCTGGGCATGATGGCATTTCATAGCGCGATGGAGCGGTCGGAGGAGCAGTGGGCGAAGCTTGTAGGAGCTGCAGGATTGAAGATCGACAAGGTGGTAATGTATGCGGAAGGTTTCAATCTAGGGATTGTTACTTGCGTTCTTAAGTAGTTGTGGCTTCCTTGTCGACAGAATTGGAAGAGCAAATACAATTCTATCCAGCCACTACCGTAAAAATTGGGGTCTAAAATATTATTCTATTTGTGGTTTTTTCCTCATTTTCCTTCGGGGGACCATGTTTAATTTAAGAAATTGGGTACCACTAAACATACACCCCTTTTTACTACATTGACGCCCCCCACTTACTACATAAACGCCCCCCGTTTACTACACATACATCCCCCCCAAATAGGTTTAGCGGCTACCCAGCTAGGGTTTGGCAGCTTTGAAACAGACGAACACCATACTTAAAGATACTTGATTTCAT